>JGI24890J29729_1000012_pt1 | contig 212839 bp, 208 predicted proteins | sample FreactcultureFD7_FD_29729 | JGI IMG/M metagenome (IMG submission 29729) | reverse complement strand
TGGCGGGCTCAGCATTAAGGCATCGGTCCTCGATAACGAGGGCACGATGCATGCCCCGGCGATTGCTGAGCCCACGCCATATCCACTCTCCCCAGCACGGTTAATTGAAGTTTTTAATTCCCTCGCATCACAACTTCCCAAAGCCGATCGAATAACAGTTGGCTTTCCGGGAATGGTTCGTCACGGTGTTGTTGTGCACACCCCGCATTACATAAACGTTAAAGGCCCTCGTACCCGCGTTGATCCAGAGCTTTATCAAGCTTGGACTGGCTTAGATTTTCGAAGCATGATTGAAAAGAGTTTCAACCTCCCAACCTTGATGCTAAATGATGCCGAAGTTCATGGGGCGGGTGTAGTTGCTGGTTCTGGCTTTGAAGTTGTTATGACCCTGGGCACCGGACTTGGTTGCGCGGTATTTGATGGCGGAAAGCTTGCGCCACATATCGAACTTTCACATGCCCCAATACGTCGCTCAATGAACTATGACACTTGGATTGGCGAACATGAACGCCGCCGTCTCGGTGACACATTTTGGTCACGGCGTATTCGTTCGATGATTGCAGATTTACGTCCAGTATTTCACTGGGATCGCCTTTACTTAGGCGGCGGTAACGCTCGCAGAATTAAGCCAAACGATTTAGCGGCAATTGGTGACGATGTTGTAATCGTTCCAAATGCCGCCGGAATCGTTGGTGGCGTTAGAGCTTGGAATCTAACGCGAATTTAATTGTTTATAAGAAGCCTAAGAAACTTAAGAAACTTAAGAAACTTAAGAAACCTGGCTTAATGAACGGCCTTGCTTCTGTTGCAAAATACTTAGTCGATCCTCTTCACTCAAACCGCCCCAGATGCCGTATGGCTCTGCGAGGTTAAGAGCTTGCTTTCGACAAGCCTGAATTACTGGGCAAGCTGAACAAACCGCCTTTGCAGCGTTAATTCGATTCTTGCGGCGCGGTCCACGTTCGCCATCCGGATGAAAGAACATCTCTGTAGGCAAATCACGGCAGGCTGCTTTCTCTTGCCACTCCCACTCTGAAACGAGAGGTAGGGGCATAACTTGCTGCGTCATCGTCTCTCCTCAATGGCACTGCTGATTCTTATGGCTTTAGATAGCCCGGTCTTCATTGACCTACTTAAGTAACCAGACTTTAAGGGCGCATATTCCCGCCCAGATATGGCCTGCCTCACGAATTTGGCGTGAGTTACCTCCCACTAGGATTACGGCATGCAAGATGGCGCCCGCGAGAAAGTCCTAATGCTGGGCCTGACCTATGACGATGTCCTCCTTCTTCCAGATGCCTCCGAGGTAGTCCCAAGTGAAGTTGAGACTGGTACTCGCTTAACTCGCAACATTTCGCTAAAGATCCCTTTGGTTTCTTCGGCTATGGATACCGTTACCGAATCAGCTATGGCAATTGCAATGGCCAAGGCTGGCGGAATTGGAATCGTTCACCGCAATTTGGCAATTGAAGATCAAGTCAAACAAGTTGCGCTCGCAAAAGTTCATGGGATTGTTGGAGCAGCAGTTGGCGTTGGTGATGATGGTTATGCACGAGCAAAGGCGTTAATCGAAGCTGGTGTCGATGTAGTTGTTGTTGATACCGCGCACGGACATCATAAAGCAGTTCTCGATGCAATCTCACGAATTAAAAAAGATTTTCCAAGTATTGAAATTATCGGTGGCAACGTTGCAACTCGGGCCGGTGCTCAAGCCCTAATTAATGCCGGAGCAGATGCCGTTAAAGTTGGCGTTGGACCAGGTTCAATTTGTACAACTAGAGTTGTTGCAGGTGTTGGTGTCCCACAGATAACCGCAATTATGGAAGCCTTTAAGGCTTGTGAAAAGGCAGAGATTCCACTTATAGCCGATGGCGGTCTTCAGTATTCAGGAGATATTGCAAAGGCAATCGTGGCTGGTGCTGATTGCGTAATGCTGGGCTCCTTGCTTGCTGGTTGTGATGAATCACCAGGTGAATTAGTTGAGATCAATGGCCGTAAATACAAGGGCTATCGCGGCATGGGTTCCCTCGGTGCCATGCAATCTCGCGGCGAACAAAAGTCATATTCCAAAGATCGTTATATGCAAGATGATGTTCTCTCGGAAGATAAATTGGTACCCGAAGGCATTGAAGGCAAGGTGGCATACCGCGGCTCTGTTGCAACCACGGTTCATCAATTAGTTGGCGGATTACGTTCTGGAATGGGTTATGCCGGAGCTGCCAATATTTCCGATTTAAAGATCAATGGTCGATTGATTCAAATAACCGCAGCTGGGCTACAAGAAAGTCATCCGCACGATGTTCTTGATATTGCTGATGCCCCAAATTACTCCAAAGCAAATTCTTCAAATAAAGGTAAGTAAAGGAAGCGAATATGAACGAGATCGAAATCGGACCAGGTAAACGTGCCCGCGTTGGATACTCATTTGATGACATTGCCATAGTGCCATCTCGTCGTACTCGTGATCCAGAAGAGATCTCAATTAATTGGCAGATCGATGCTTACAAATTCTCATTGCCGATGATGGCGGCGCCAATGGACTCCGTGGTTTCGCCAGAAACCGCAATTGCTATTGGCAAGCTCGGCGGAGTTGGTGTTTTGAATTTGGAAGGACTTTGGACTCGTCATGAGGATCCACGAATTCCACTAGCTGAAATTGCCTCATTGCCACAAGCCGAAGCCATTAGAAGAATGCAAGAACTTTACGCACTTCCAATTCAGCCCGAATTAATAAAGGCGCGCATTGCAGAAATCCGCGCAGCAGGCGTAACTGTTGCAGCGGCGCTTTCACCACAACGTACCGCCGAACTTCACAAGACCGTGATAGATGCTGGCGTAGATCTATTTGTAATTCGCGGAACTACGGTTTCGGCAGAACACGTTGCAGTAGCTAATGCGCCGCTCAATTTAAAGAAGTTTATTTATGAATTAGATGTGCCAGTTATTGTCGGTGGTTGTGCAACCGGTAGCGGCGCCCTTCACTTGATGCGCGCTGGCGCTGCTGGTGTCTTGGTTGGCTTTGGTGGCGGAGCAGCACACACCACCCGTACCGTTCTAGGAATTGCAGTACCAATGGCATCTGCGGTTGCTGAAGTTGCCTCCGCAAGACGTGATTACATGGATGAATCTGGTGGTCGTTACGTACATGTGATCGCCGATGGTTCAGTTGGAAAATCTGGCGATATCGCTAAGGCGATCGCTTGTGGCGCCGATGCCGTAATGATGGGCTCGCCTTTAGCTAAGGCAGTTGAAGCACCGGGCAAGGGTTGGCACTGGGGATCTGAAGCACATCATCACGAACTTCCACGTGGCGACAGAGTTCAAGTCGGAACCGTCGGAACCCTTCAAGAAATTCTTACCGGACCTTCTCACACTGCCGATGGCAGCATGAATTTATTTGGCGCACTACGACGTGCAATGGCAACATCTGGCTACTCTGATCTAAAAGAGTTCCAGCGCGTCGAGGTAGTAATTGATCGTGCCTAACTCAAATACAAATACAAATTTAAATACAGATTTAAATACAAATTTAAATGCAAATTTAAATGCAAAGAATGAAACGGTTTTAGTAGTCGATTTTGGGGCCCAGTACGCACAACTTATTGCTCGAAGAGTCCGACAAGCTCAGGTCTATTCCGAGATCGTCCCCTCTTCAATGTCGGTGGGCGATATTTTGGCGAAAAAACCAAAGGCGATCATTCTCTCTGGTGGACCGGCAAGTGTTTATGCACCAGGTGCGCCAAAGTTGGATCCCAAGATATTTGAGGCTGGAATTCCAGTCTTTGGAATTTGCTACGGTTTTCAAGTTATGGCAGCGGCGCTAGGTGGCGAGGTTACAAAGACTGGTAAATCTGAATATGGACGCACCACGCTCTCGCATTCAGTTCCATCTAAATTATTAAATGGCCTCTCAGATATTTTTAGCGTCTGGATGTCACATGGCGATAGCGTTACTAAAGCGCCGCAAGGTTTTACCTCAACCGCGCATACCGCCGATACGCCAATCGTCGCCTTTGAAAATAGTGATGCAAAATTTGCTGGAGTTCAATTTCACCCAGAAGTGTTGCACTCGGAAAATGGCCAGGAGATTCTCCGCCGCTGGCTAATTGATATTGTCGGTTGCAAACCAGTATGGAATCCAGAAAATATAGTTTCGGCGGAAGTTGCAAAGGTAAGAAAAGTTGTCGGAACCGGCAGAGTTCTCTGCGGACTTTCTGGCGGAGTTGATTCGGCGGTCGCTGCCGCGATCGTGCAAAAGGCGGTTGGCGCCCAGTTAACTTGTGTATTTGTTGATCACGGTTTACTTCGCGAGGGCGAAGCAGAACAAGTAGAGCGTGACTTTGTAGCCTCAACCGGAGTAACTCTTAAAGTTGTAGATGCCCGAGAGCGTTTTCTAAAGGCGCTGGCTGGAGTAACCGATCCCGAGAGCAAACGCAAAATTATCGGTACTGAATTCATTCGGGTATTTGAAGATGCGGCCCGCGAAATTTCCGCCACCGAACCAATCGATTTTCTGGTGCAGGGAACGCTATATCCAGATGTTGTTGAATCAGGCGGCGGCGAAGGAACTGCAAATATTAAATCCCACCACAATGTTGGGGGATTGCCCGATGATCTTCAATTTAAATTGGTTGAACCACTTAGAACCTTATTTAAAGATGAAGTACGCCAAGCTGGCTTAACCCTTGGCTTGCCTGAGGAGATTATCTGGCGCCAACCTTTCCCTGGACCTGGTCTGGCAATTCGAATTGTGGGAGAAGTTACTGAGAATAATCTTAAAATTTTACGTCGCGCAGATTCAATTGCTCGCGAGGAATTAAAAGTTGCACAGTTAGATCGCATAATCTGGCAGTGCCCAGTTGTTTTATTAGCTGGCGTCAGAAGTGTTGGTGTGCAGGGCGATGGCCGAACATATGGTCATCCAATAGTTCTCAGGCCAGTCTCATCTGAAGATGCTATGACTGCTGATTGGAGCCGCATTCCGTATGAGGTCTTGGAGAAGATTTCAACTCGGATTACAAATGAAGTTCCAGAAGTCAATCGAGTAGTGTTGGATGTGACATCAAAGCCACCTGGCACTATTGAATGGGAATAGGGAGTAGTTGTGAAGCGTTTTAAGATTGCAGCGTTAGTTACCGCAACCGCGGTTACTGCCTCATTAACTTTCATGCCCTTAGCTTTCGCCGCAGCAAAACCAAGCGGAACAAATAAGAATTCAGCATCCTCTAATACATCTAGTTCAGGTAAGTCGATCTGCAAGGCCTCTTATGCAGTGGGACATGCCCCAAAGCCGATGACTATTCCAGTCATTAAAAAGCCTTTTAAAAATAAGACCTTTACATTTACAACGAATTGCGGCGATGTAGTAATCGCTGCAGATGGTGTTAAGGCTCCACTTACCGTTATTTCTATGGCCTACATGGCAAATGGTGGTTATTTTGATGCAACACTTTGCCATCGCCTAACAACCAAGGGAATCTACGTACTTCAATGTGGAGATCCGACCGCATCTGGTTCTGGTGGACCGGCTTGGCAAGTACCAGATGAGAATCTTCCATCTGCAGGAGCTAATTCTTATCCAGCTGGAACAGTTGCCATGGCAAACTCTGGCCCAAATACAAATGGCAGCCAATTCTTTATTGTTTATGCCGATAACTCGATGCTTGGACCTAACTACACAATCTGGGGTCGCATCACTCAAGGTCTTGAGATTATAAAGGCGATAGCAGCAAAGGGATCAAATAATTCAAATGGTGACGGTGATGGTTCACCAAATCAGACCGTTGAAATAATTAAGGCAAGCGCTAAATAGTTAATCAGTATTTACGATTTTAAATACTTCAGCTACGCGACCATCAGGTAGTCCCTGCGCCTTAGCATTTCGCTCGCCCCATTCACGTACCATCCTTGGCATCTCGGAATTATGGGCGGTCTGACTTACGTGTGCGTTAAGGGCCGCAATCTTCAAATCAAAGGTATCGGTGATATCAACAAAGTGATCAGGCTCCTTGTGCGACATTACCCATACTTCGCGGACGCGCCATGGCTCTAAATTTTCATTCTTAAGCAGGTCTTCAAAGGCAAAAGCATTTCTTGCATCTGGATAAACTGCTTGGATAGCAGCTTCGCCGGCCGCCATGTGATCTGGGTGGCTAGCCGGAATTCGATCCCAATTTCTTTCCGGGCTCTGGATAACCATTCGCTGTGGTTTAACCTTTCGAATGACTCGAACGATCTCTTTACGTAATTCAATTGTTGGAACCAGCCAACCATCGCGGTGATTTAAGAATTCAATATTCTCACTTGGAACGCCAAGTGCTTTTGCCGCATCACGTTGTTCGCGTTGACGAATCTTTGGCATCTCTTCGCGTGGCACAGAAGGATCCTCGCCACCTTGATCACCATTCGTGCAGATGCAATAAAAGACTTCAATGCCCTTAGCTGTCCATTGCGCGATAGTTCCACCTGCGCCAAAATCCAGATCATCTGGATGCGCGGTTACGAAAAGAATGCGTTGAATCTCTGAATCTGCAATTGGTCCCATGTCGCAATTTTGGCAGAAGAATCAACGGTTAGACTCCAACCCGTGAGCGCAGATCAACTACTTGATGGGTTAAACCCCCAACAAAAAGCGGCGGTAATACATGCCGGCTCACCACTTTTAGTCGTAGCCGGAGCAGGTTCAGGCAAGACCAGAGTCCTTACTCGGAGAATTGCTTACCTATTGGCAGAGCGAGATGTTGCGCCCTTTGAAATATTAGCGATTACCTTCACCAACAAGGCCGCCGCGGAGATGAAAGAGCGAGTAGCAGATCTGGTTGGAAATCGGGCGAAGGCGATTTGGGTTTCAACTTTTCACTCCGCCTGCGTTCGAATCCTGCGCCAAGAAGCAGCCAAGCTAGGTTATTCAAATTCATTTACGATCTATGACCAGAGCGATAGTTTGCGGTTGATCACTTTGGTGATGAAGGATATGAATTTAGATCCAAAGCGCTATGCACCGCGGGCAGTCGCGGGATTAATTTCACAAGCTAAAAATGAATTGCAGGGACCGGCCGATTTCGTACAACATGCAGATAATGCCTTTAATCAAATAGTTGCAGAAGTTTTTGCGCACTACCAAAAGCGTTTGGCCTCGGCTAATGCGATGGACTTTGATGACTTAATTGGACGAACAGTAGAAGTCCTTCAAAGGCATCCGGAATCTCGCCAGCGTTATCGTTCTAGATTTCGCCATGTACTAGTCGATGAGTATCAAGATACAAACCATGCGCAATATATGCTGATCAAAGAATTAGTTGGTACCGAACATGAAGGTATTCCGATCGCCGAACTTTGCGTTGTGGGCGATGCCGATCAATCTATCTATGCTTTCCGGGGCGCCAATATTCGAAACATTCTTCAATTCGAGGCGGACTACCCAAGTGCCAAAACAATTCTCCTAGAACAGAATTACCGTTCTACTCAGAATATTCTCTCCGCAGCAAATTCTGTTATTTCAAATAATGAAGGTCGCAAAGCAAAAAATTTATGGTCCGAGGCCGGCACTGGAGCCTTGATAAAGGGGTATGTTGCCGAGAGCGAACATGATGAGGCTGACTTTGTAATTCAAGAGATCACTAAATTAAGGAATGAGGAGATCTCAAAGCCAGGTGATACCGCGATCTTCTACCGAACAAATGCACAGTCACGTGTATTTGAAGAGTCATTTTTGCGCTCTGCAATCCCGTATAAAGTTGTTGGCGGAGTTCGCTTCTACGAGCGAAAAGAGGTTAAAGATTTCCTCGCCTACCTGCGAGTGTTGGTTAATCCCGAGGATGAAGTTTCACTTCGAAGAATCATTAATACCCCGAAACGTGGAATCGGGGATCGAGCGCTAGATACGGTTGATCTCTTTGCAAAGGGCGCCGATATTAGTTTTTGGAGTGCGCTAAATCGAGCTGCTGAAGTACCAAGTATCCCAACTCGATCTATCGCCGCTATTAATGATTTCGTACACCTAATTTCTTCACTCCAATTCTTGGTAGAAGCTAAAACTTTGCCATCACTAATCGCCCAAGCCGTTTTAGAGCAATCTGGGCTATTGGCGGAACTCTCTAAGAGTGATGATTTGCAAGATGAGAGTCGGGTTGAGAATTTGCAAGAACTAGTCTCGGTCGCAATTGAATACGAAGAAGGTGAAGTAGAAGATGGTGAAGAAATTTCACTGCTTGGCTTCCTTGAAGATGTATCACTTGTTGCAGATTCAGATCAGATTCCAGAGGGTGAAGATCATGGTGGCGTGGTTACGTTGATGACGCTACATACGGCAAAGGGTTTGGAATTTCCTACGGTTTTCTTAACTGGAATGGAGGAGGGAATCTTTCCGCACTCTCGAACCCTGGGTGAGAAATCTGAGATTGAAGAAGAACGACGATTGGCTTATGTCGGTCTAACGCGGGCCCGCGAACGTCTCTATCTCTCGCGCTCGGAATATCGAACCGCTTGGGGTGCACCTTCCTACAATCCGGCATCACGTTTCTTAAGTGAAATTCCAGAAGAGTTAATTACATGGAATGAACATGCACCAGCTCCATCACGATCTAGTATTTTAAAAAGCTCACATTTCACTCCTGCGCCACGAGCAACTGGGAAGAAGAGTTCCAACACGATGGTTCTAGAGGTTGGCGACCGTGTGTCTCATGACACATTTGGGGTTGGCTCAGTGGTGGCAGTTGTCGGCAGCGGTGATCGCGCGGAGGCGACGATCAACTTCGGCTCACTTGGTGAGAAGCGGCTACTCCTGCGTTATGCGCCGGTAGAGAAGCTCTAAATAGCGACTAAGATTTCACTCATTATTAATCCTTAACTTTCTACAAATCGAACGGGGTAATGCGTGGATCTCTTTGAATATCAGGCACGGGATCTTTTTGAATCTCATGGAGTTCCAGTTCTAGGTGGTGCCGTCGCATTCACACCAGAAGAGGCAGAGAAAGCCGCAGCTTCAATGGGCGGACGTGTTGTAGTGAAGGCTCAGGTAAAAGTTGGCGGTCGCGGAAAGGCGGGCGGTGTAAAACTTGCCGAATCACCAGCCGATGCAAAAGAGAAGGCAGCGGCAATTCTTGGAATGGATATTAAAGGTCACACTGTTCACAAAGTGATGATTGCGCAAGCTGCGCCAATTGAAAGCGAATATTATTTAGCAATTTTGCTAGATAGAGCGAATCGTAATTTCCTAGTCATGGCATCAGTTGCTGGTGGCATGGAGATTGAAGAAGTCGCCCACACTTCTCCCGAAAAATTAGCTCGTATTGGAATTGACCCAAATGTCGGAATTACAAAGGAGAAGGCTCGCGAGATTATTTCTGGCGGCCAATTTCCTTCAGATGTAGCCGGCCAAGTTGAAGATGTGTTGCTAAAACTCTGGGCTGCCTTTGTTGCCGAAGATGCAACCTTGATGGAGATCAATCCACTTGTTAAGACTAGCGATGGAAAAGTCGTTGCTCTAGATGGCAAAGTAACTCTGGATGATAACGCCGGATTTCGCCATCCAAATCACGAAGCACTAGTAGATCATGATGCGGCGAATCCACTTGAAGCAGCTGCCAAAGAGAAGAATTTAAATTACGTGAAGTTAGATGGCCAAGTTGGCATCATCGGTAATGGCGCTGGGCTAGTTATGAGCACACTCGATGTGGTCGCATATGCGGGTGAAAAATATGGCGTTAAGCCAGCTAATTTCCTAGATATTGGTGGTGGCGCTTCGGCACAGGTAATGGCTGATGGACTTTCAATCATTCTGGGCGATCCTGATGTTCGCAGCGTATTTGTAAATGTCTTCGGTGGAATTACTGCCTGCGACGCTGTTGCCAATGGAATTGTGCAAGCACTACAAATTTTGGGCGACAAGGCAACTAAGCCAATTGTTGTGCGACTTGATGGAAACAATGTCTTGGAAGGTCGCCGAATTTTGAACGAAGCAGCGCACCCACTGGTGCAACAACTAGACACAATGGATGGCGCAGCTGCAAAGGCAGCAGAATTGGCGGCAAAATAAATGGCGATCTTTATTAATGAATCAACCAAAGTAATCGTTCAAGGAATGACTGGTTCAGAGGGAAGCAAGCACACCGGTCGAATGCTTAAGTCTGGAACCAAGGTTGTCGGTGGCGTAACTCCAGGTAAGGGTGGCCAAAGTGTTGAGATTGAAGGTGTCAGCCTTCCAGTTTTCAATACCGTTGCCGAAGCAATGGCAGCTACCGGTGCAAATGCATCAGTTGTTTTTGTTCCACCGAAATTTGCTAAGGCCGCAGTACTAGATGCAATTGACTCTGGAATTGAACTCTGTGTCGTAATTACTGAAGGAATTCCAGTCCATGACTCTGCTGCATTTTATGCTCATGCAGTTGCCAAGGGCACAACTCGGTTGATTGGACCAAATTGCCCAGGATTAATTAGCCCTGGAAAATCAAATATTGGAATTATCCCTTCAGATATCACTGGTGCTGGCCGTATTGGTTTGGTTTCAAAATCTGGAACTCTCACCTATCAAATGATGTACGAACTGCGCGACTTTGGTTTCAGTACTGCCGTAGGTATTGGTGGCGATCCGATTATCGGAACTACTCACATCGATTGCTTACGAGCTTTCCAAGATGATCCAGATACTGATGCAATTGTCATGATCGGAGAAATTGGTGGCGATGCCGAAGAACGAGCCGCTGCATTTATCGGTGAATATGTAACCAAGCCAGTTGTTGGCTATGTTGCTGGCTTCACCGCCCCTGAAGGAAAGACCATGGGACATGCTGGTGCAATCGTCTCTGGTTCATCAGGCACGGCAGCTGCCAAGCAAAGTGCACTTGAAGCAGTAGGAGTTAAGGTCGGAAAGACTCCAAGTGAAACCGCTGCCTTAATGCGCGCAATATTAAGTAACGCTAAATAAAACTAGATAAGGCCTAACTCCTAGTGCTTCGCATCCTGCTGGTCACACTACAACAGGCCCTGCGCAGCATTGTCCTTACGCTTTTTCCTGTTAGCTTTATCGCGTTGGTTGCTTGGGCTACTGCCGGAAGTGCAACTGGAAATACCGCAGATCCAATCAGAGCTGCGATCTGGCTTTGGCTTGGGGCGCACTTGGTTCCATTTAAATTGGCACTGGCGCCGTCATTTATTCCAAGTTCATTCTCATATCTACCTCTAGGCGCCGCAGCCTTTCCATTTTTTGCAATAAGAAGCGGCGTTGCTAGAAGTGCACTCTTTCTTTCAAATGAACGGGCGGCTCGCTCCTTTGTCACTTTTTGGTATGCCATCATTGCAACGATCTCGGCGGCGCTAGTTTCATCACCGAGCATCAAGCCAGTTATCTATCTAGTACCGCTCTATGTCACAGGTCTTGCACTCTTTGCATCGCTCGATTTCACAACGATAAATTGGCAGAAATTTCGCTACCTCTGGTACTTATTTCTAGTTTTGCTCGGCTTCGCACTCACCTTAGATGCCATTTCTCTAATCAGTCATTTCAAAGTAGTAAATGATTTAGCTGTTGTTATCCAGCCGGGTTGGGTTGGTGGAGTTCTCTTCCTTCTATTGCAATTGCTATATCTGCCGAATTTAGCGATTGCCACAATCTCTTACTTTTTTGGGTCGGGATTTATGCTTGGCGCCAATACCCAGATCGATCCCTTTCACTTTAAATTGGCCGCGCTACCGGCGATCCCACTACTTGGCGTATTGCCCACAGGTAAGAATCCATACCTAGCCGGGGGCATAGTTATTTTATTAATTTTATTGGCCTTTAATCAGTTCCGAATCTTTAAAAATATTTCAGGTTTTGGCGATAGAACTAAGGCGGTAATTCAAAACTTGGTACCAGCGATAATTGTTTTGACTTTGATTTCATATTTATCTGGTGGGAGTTTAATGACGAAAGAATTGACTCCCTTTGGAATTACTTGGTGGAAACTCCCACTTGAATTCCTAACGGCCCAATTAGCCCTCTTGCTATTTGGACATTTCATACCAACATTCTTTAAAAAGTTATTAAAGAGTAAAGCCAATGCCTAACTTGCGAGTTGTTCTTTTAGCCTCTGGTAGCGGCTCCTTAGCGCAGGCGATTTTTGAGGCGAATCTTGAAGTTGAATTTCTGGCGCTAATTTCTGATAAACAATCTCTAGCCCTTAGTCGTGCCGAGAAATTTGGGATTCCCGCGATTCATTTACCAGTAACTGGAAATCGCAGTGATTGGAATCGCGAATTGGTAGCGCTGGTCTCAAAATTAAATCCGGATTTAGTTATCAGCGTCGGTTTCATGAAAATTTTGCCGCCCGAGTTTGTAAAAAAATTTAAGACAATCAATACCCACCCCGCCCTGCTGCCTAATTTCCCAGGTGCGCATGCCGTAGCTGATGCACTTGCCGCAAAAGCCACGGTCACGGGATCGACAGTGCACTGGGTGGATGAAGGGGTAGATACCGGCAAGGTAATAATTCAAGAGCCAGTTGCGATCTTGGCCGATGATGGTGAGGAATCCCTTCACGAACGGATTAAGATTGTCGAACGCAGGCTCATCGTCGAGACGCTTAAGAATCTAATTTCCAATGGAATTCCGGAGCACATTTAATGGAACGAAAAAAGATCTCGCGTGCCTTAGTTAGCGTCTACGATAAAAAGGATCTGCTAGATCTGGGTCGCAAACTTGTCGCCAGTGGTGTTGAGATTCTCTCAACTGGTTCCACAGCAAAAACACTTTCCGATGCGGGAATCGCAGTAACTCCAGTTGAAAGTTATACCGGTTTTCCGGAGATGATGGGTGGTCGAGTTAAGACGTTGCACCCACGCATCCACGGGGGCATCTTGGCTGATCAAGGTAACCCGCAACACCTAGCTGAAATAGCGGCGCAAGATATTGCACCATTTGATTTGATTGTTATTAATCTCTATCCATTTAGCGAAACCATTGCCAGTGGCGCCCAATTTGCCGAATGCATCGAGCAGATTGATATTGGTGGGCCAAGCATGCTTCGAGGAGCAGCAAAGAACCATAATTCAGTAGCCGTTATCTCTGGTACAGATCAGTATTCAGACTTATTTACAGCTCTTGATAAAGGTGGATTTACCTTAGAAGAACGTAAGCGCTTAGCACTGGCCACCTTTAGAAAGACCGCTGAATACGATACGGCGATCGCAAATTGGTTGGGCGAGGAGTTGGATTCAGGCGAATGGCAAAGTGCTATCTGGGAGAAAATTGCCGATCTGCGTTATGGCGAGAATCCACATCAGAGCGCGGCTGTATTTAAGAATAAGAATTTTGGGAGTGGCGGAATTGCTACTGCAAAACAGCTCCATGGCAAAGAGATGTCATTTAATAATTACACCGATGCTGATGCCGCGCTTCGTGCTGCCTATGATCACAGCGAACCATGTGTTGCAATAATTAAGCACGCAAACCCATGTGGAATTGCGATAGCGCCAGATATTGCGGTGGCATATTTGGCGGCTCACGAGTGTGATCCGGTCTCTGCCTTTGGTGGAGTTGTAGCGGCCAATCGCAAGGTAAGTGTTGCGATGGCAAATAAATTATCTGAAATTTTCACCGAAGTTGTTGTTGCACCGGGCTATGAAGCTGGCGCTGTTGAAATCCTCGCCAAGAAACCTTCAATTCGAATTCTGGAAATTGCTGATTTTAAGATTACGCCACAAGAACTTCGACCAATTTCTGGTGGGATGTTGATTCAAGAATCTGACTTAATAAATGCCGAAGGTGATCTTGCCAAGAACTGGCGCCAAGTTTCTGGCGGGGAAGTTAGTGCTGAAGTAATGCGCGATCTGGAATTTGCCTGGCGAAGTGTTCGAGCCGTTAAGAGCAATGCGATCTTGCTGGCAAAATCAGGAGCATCAGTCGGAGTGGGAATGGGTCAGGTAAATAGAGTCGACTCAGCAAAGCTGGCTGTGGACCGCGCTGGCGACCGTTGCAAAAATAGCGTTGCCGCAAGTGATGCCTTCTTCCCATTTGCTGATGGCCTACAACTTCTTTTAGATGCTGGCGTCTGCGCAGTAGTGGCACCTGGTGGCAGTGTTCGCGATGAGGAAGTTATCGCCGCAGCAGTTGCTGCAAATATTCCGATGTTCTTCACAGGAGTACGTCACTTTTCACACGCCTAACTTTTAATTAATGAAGTAAGTAAAGATAGGATTGCGGCATGAGCGCGAAGATTTTGGATGGTAAAGNAATCGCCACAACCATCAAGAGTGAACTTCGGGAAATCGTCGAAAAGATGGCTGTAAAGCCGGGGCTGGGCACGGTTTTAGTAGGTGATGATCCAGGTTCTCATTCATATGTATCTGGCAAACATCGCGATTGCGCTGAGGTCGGAATCAAATCGATCCGAGTTGATCTTCCGGCTACGGCAACGCAAGCCGATGTACTTTCGGCGATATCAGATTTAAATTCTAGTTCTGAATGTACGGGTTACATTGTTCAACTTCCGGTTCCAAATGGAATTAATCCAAATGTGGTTTTGGAAGCAATTGATCCAGCAAAAGATGCAGATGGATTGCATCCACTGAATTTAGGTAAGTTAGTGATTGGCGAAAGGGCGCCGCTTCCTTGCACGCCGCGTGGAATCGTCGAACTTTTAAAGCGGTATGAGATACCAACAAAAGGGGCAGAGGTCCTAGTAATGGGTCGCGGCTTAACCGTTGGCCGCCCGCTTGCTCTTTTGCTAACTCGCAAGGGCGATGATGCCACGGTAACAATCACGCACACTGCAACCAAAGATGTACTTTCACATACCAAGCGGGCCGACATCATCGTTGCCGCCATTGGACAGGCGCATTTCTTGAAGCCAGAGATGATCAAAGCTGGCGCGGTATTACTAGATGTCGGTATTACTCGTACTGACTCTGGATTACTGGGCGATATTGATCCGAGTTGCGCTGAACTTGCCTCTTACATTGCTCCGATGCCCGGTGGCGTTGGACCAATGACCCGGGCAATGTTGCTCTCAAATGTTGTTGAAATGGCACAGCGTTAATGAATTTTTCGAAGGTTGAAAAGTATTTTGATCAAATACGGATAACTTCATTTGCGTTAATTATTCTTGGGGCGCTGCTTGGCGTATTTAATGTTGTACGATCTGGCGCAATTTTAATCGCTCTAGGAACAAGTGCAATCGTCACGATTCAATTTTTACGCTCAAATCGCCACCGTAAGATCGAATTTATTCTTCCCTTGGGCATCGCGGCCCTACTTTTTGTGGTGGCGCTCACACTGCCTCACGCCAAGTAAGATTCTCTCTGTAGCGAAAGTTAAAACCACTACTAGTAGTTGAAAGAAGTCATTATGAGCCGCTCAGGAAAAGTTACAGTCGTTGGTGCTGGATTCTATGGTTCGACAACCGCACTTCGATTAGCCGAATACAACATCTTTGAAACCGTTGTGTTGACCGATATTCTCGAAGGTAAGCCAGAAGGTTTAGCTTTGGATATGAATCAATCGCGTTCGATTGAAGGATTCGAGACAAAGATCGTCGGCGCAACTACTACGCCAGATGGTGGTGGCTATGAAGCCACAGCTAATTCAGAAGTTGTTGTAATTACCGCTGGTCTGCCACGCAAGCCTGGCATGAGCCGCATGGATTTAATTGGTGTTAACGCTGGAATTGTTCGCGGTGTTGCAGAAAATATTGCAAAGCACTCGCCAAACGCTGTGATTATTGTGGTTTCAAATCCGCTAGATGAGATGACCGCGCTGGCACAAATCGCAACTAACTTCCCAAAGAATCGCGTTATGGGTCAAGCTGGAATGTTAGATACCGCGAGATTTACACACTTTGTTGCTGAGGAATTAAAGGTTGAAGTTGGCGCCGTTAAGACTCTGACACTTGGTTCACATGGCGAGACGATGGTTCCAGTTCCAAGTCGTTGTACCGTAAATGGGAAGCCACTTTCCGATCTCCTTCCACAAGCAAAGATTGATGAATTGGTTGACCGTACCCGTAATGGTGGCGCAGAAGTTGTTGCACTTCTTAAGACTGGCTCTGCTTACTACGCACCATCTGCAGCAGCGGCTCGCATGGCCAAGGCGGTTAAAGAAGATTCTGGTGAAGTTATGCCGGTGTGTGCCTGGGTCGATGGCGAATATGGAATTAGCGGTGTCTACCTTGGAGTTGAGGCAGAAATCGGCAAGAGCGGAATTCGCAAGGTAGTTGAAGGCGCCCTTACTCTTTCAGAAGTTGAAGCGCTAAAGGTTGCCGCCGAAGCAGTTCGTGCAAAGCAAGCAGATGTTAAAGATCTCTAAGCTAAAAATTTAATCCAGAAAAGAAGAAGAGAGAGAACGATGTCAAAGATTAAAGTCCAAGGAACCGTAGTTGAACTTGATGGCGATGAGATGACCAGAATTATCTGGCAATTCATCAAGGATAAATTGATCCTGCCATATCTAGATGTCAATCTGGAATATTACGATCTTGGGATTGAAAATCGCGATGCGACGGATGATCAAGTCACTATTGATTCAGCTAATGCCATCAAAAAGCATGGTGTTGGAATCAAGTGCGCCACCATTACGCCAGATGAAGCTCGCGTTGAAGAGTTTGGCCTAAAGAAGATGTGGAAGTCGCCTAATGGCACCATCCGCAATATCTTGGGTGGTGTAATTTTCCGCGAGCCAATCATCATCAGCAATGTGCCTCGCCTTGTTCCACACTGGACTAAACCAATTGTTATCGGTCGTCACGCATTTGGTGATCAATATCGGGCAACCGATTTCCGCGTACCAGGCAAGGGTAAATTGACAATGACCTTCGTGCCAGAAGATGGCTCAGCTCCAATCGAACACGAAGTATTTAACTTTCCAGCTTCTGGTGTTGCGATGGCGATGTACAACCTCGATGATTCAATTCGTGATTTTGCGCGCGCCTCTCTAAATTACGGACTTGCTCGCAAGTATCCGGTCTACCTTTCAACCAAGAACACAATTCTCAAGGCTTATGACGGGCGCTTCAAAGATATCTTCCAAGAGATCTACGAANCTGAATTTAAGGCAAAGTTTGAGAGCGCCGGAATTTGGTATGAACATCGTTTAATTGATGACATGGTGGCAATGTCACTTCGCATGGAAGGCGGCTACGTCTGGGCCTGTAAGAACTACGATGGCGATGTTCAATCAGATACCGTGGCACAAGGTTATGGATCACTTGGACTTATGACATCAGTACTCACAACACCAGATGGAAAGATTGTTGAATCCGAAGCTGCTCACGGAACAGTGACTCGCCACTATCGTGATCACCAAGCCGGAAAAGCGACTTCGACAAATCCAATCGCATCTATCTTTGCTTGGACACAAGGTCTTTCACACCGTGCAAAGTTGGATAACAATCCTGACTTGGCCCAGTTTGCGCAGACTCTTGAAAAAGTTTGTATCCAAACTGTTGAGAGTGGAAAAATGACTAAAGACTTAGCACTTCTTATTTCCAAGGAAGCTCCTTGGTTAAATACTCAAGAGTTCCTTGCAGCAATTGATGAGAACCTGCAAAAGGCGCTTGCCTAAGATCTGAAAGCAATTAAAAAAGCCCCAGACCAAATGGCCTGGGGCTTCTTACTTTTAACTTAGTTTAGGCGTGCTCCAGTTGCAGAATCAAACAAGTGGATTGCACTTGGGATTGCTGAAACTGTGATCTTGTCGCCTGGCTTTGGAGGATTCTTTGGATCCCAACGCACAATTACTTGCGCTCCTTCTTCATCTACTGAGTGAGCAAACTTAACTGAAGGATCTGCTGGCTTTCCATAGATGAATGCATCAGAACCAAGTTCTTCAACAACTTCTACAAGTACTTCAAAGCCACCAGATGTTGCTGGGACGAAGCCCTCTGGGCGAATACCAACTGTGATGGTTGAACCAGCGCTGCTAGGTACATCAACGCTAAAGCCACCAAGGTTAGCCTTGCCACCTGATGCACTTACGGTTAGCAAGTTCATAGCAGGTGAACCGATAAATCCAGCAACGAATGCATTAGCTGGCTTGTCGTACAGGTTACGAGGTGTATCAACTTGTTGAAGGATGCCATCCTTAAGGACCGCAACGCGATCTCCCATGGTCATAGCTTCAACTTGATCGTGTGTTACATAAACCGTTGTGATTCCTAGGCGACGTTGTAGCGCAGCAATTTGGGTACGTGTTGCTACACGAAGCTTTGCATCAAGGTTTGAAAGTGGTTCATCCATCAAGAAGACTTGAGGTTCACGAACAATTGCACGACCCATAGCCACACGCTGGCGTTGTCCACCAGATAGTGCCTTTGGCTTGCGATCTAAATAATCTTCTAGATCTAGCAGCTTTGCTGCTTCCTTAACGCGGCGATCGCGTTCTTCCTTATCAATTCCAGCAATCTTTAGCGCGAATCCCATGTTCTCGGCAACAGACATATGTGGGTAAAGCGCATATGACTGGAAAACCATTGCGATATCGCGATCTTTTGGTGCAACGTGAGTTACATCCTTGTCCCCGATACTGATATGACCAGTATCAACTTCTTCAAGACCAGCAAGCATGCGAAGTGATGTTGACTTTCCGCAACCTGATGGACCTACTAGAACTAGAAATTCGCCATCTTTGATTTCAAGATTTAGCTTATCTACTGCAGGCTTTGTGGTTCCCGGATAAATACGGGAAGCATTTTCGAACTTAACTGATGCCATTTCCATGACTCCTTTTCCGGGCGGTACGTGCCCGACGATCCTTTGGAAGAGGTAGTGCTGCTCGGTTGAGCGTGGCCAAAGATAGCCTTTATGGGGTGCCGCGCGCTATAGGCTTGGCGATATGAACTGGCATGTCGTTCGAGATATTGGGCTGGTTCTGCTCTTTATTGTGGTCGCTGGCCTCTTCGTTGCCGCCGAAATCTCCCTGATCTCACTTCGCGAATCCCAGATCCGCCAGCTTGAAGCTAAAGGTCGCCGGGGCGCCCGGGTTGCTGCTTTGGCACAAAATCCCAATCGCTTCTTGGCCGCTGCCCAGGTAGGCATAACCTTCCTCGGTTTTCTATCTGCCGCGCTTGGTTCACAGAGGCTCGGCGTTTATGTAATTCCGGTTTTGCAGCGGTGGGGTTTATCTAAGAATTTAAGTAATACCGTTTCACTGATTTCATTAACCATCGTCATCGCCTATATCTCACTTGTCCTAGGTGAGTTAGTGCCAAAGCGTTTAGCCTTGTATCGAACTGAGGTAATTGCGCTCGCAGCTGCTCCAACCATCGATCAGATTGCAAGAATATTTCGCCCCATAATTTGGTTACTTTCAAAATCTACAGACGCCGTCGTAAAGCTATTCGGGGTGGATTCGCGCGAGGTCCGAAGTGAAATATCTGAAGCAGAGTTAGTGGATCTTGTTACTGGGCATACTGCTCTATCTATTGAAGAGCGCGACATTGTTGAAGAAGTATTTAATGCCAGCGACTTACAGCTTCATGAAATTATGGTGCCCCGAACCGAGGTTGATTTTCTCGATGTTGGCCTAACCGTCACTGAGGCAATCAGCGCGATGGTTAGCGATGCGCATTCGCGATACCCAGTGACTCGCGGAAGTACCGATGAGGTAATTGGCTTCCTGCATGTTCGAGATTTATTGAATCCAAAAATCTCTGCCCAACCAGATTCCGCGATTTTAGATTTAATTCGACCGGTCCTGTTTCTTCCGGGAACTAAGGGTGTTCTTCAAGCGCTTGCCGAGATGCGAGCCAAGCGCGCTCATATTGCAATTGTTCTTGATGAATATGGCGGAACCGACGGCATCGTTACCTTGGAAGATCTAGTTGAATGCCTAATCGGCGATATTCAAGATGAATACGATCTCGAGGATGAAGAAGTAACGCCCCAAACCCGTACCGGTGATTATGAAATCGATTCCCTGATCTCACTTGAAGATCTCTACGATCAGACAGGTATCGCTATCCCCGAAGGCCCGTATGAGACAGCTGGGGGATTTGTAATGCATCGTTTAGGGCGAATTCCCGAGATGCATGATGTGATTAATCTTGAGGGAGCTCGAATCACCGTTCTCTCCATCGAAGGCAAGCGGGCGGGTCAATTGTTGATATCAAGCGATGGATGGAAAGATAAGCCACATGGCAACTAAGGAAAGAGTGCTTTCGGGTATCCAACCGACACACGAATCCTTCCACTTAGGAAACTACTTAGGTGCGGTCAAACAATGGGTTGAATTACAAGATACTCATGATGCTTTTTATTGCGTGGTAGATCTGCATGCACTTACCGCTTCACCAGAACCGCAGGCACTTCGCCGCCGAACTTTAGCTTCGGTTGCGCAATTAATAGCGCTCGGTCTAGACCCAGAAAAATGCACACTTTTCATTCAATCGCATGTTCCCGCCCACAACCAACTCGCTTGGGTAATGGAATGCTTAACTGGTTTTGGCGAAGCAAGTCGAATGACACAATTTAAAGATAAGTCACAAAAGTCTGGTGCCGATCGAACGGTCGTTGGGTTATTTACATATCCAATGCTGATGGCGGCCGATATTTTGTTATACCAAGCACACCAGGTACCCGTAGGTGAGGATCAACGTCAACATATCGAATTGACTCGAGATTTAGCGACCCGATTTAACTCGCAGTACAAAGATACTTTTACGATTCCAAATGGCTACATTTTAAAAGCCGGCGCAAAGATTTATGATTTACAAGATCCCACATCAAAGATGAGTAAATCTGCCGAATCCCAAAGTGGAATCATAGATTTGATGGATGCGCCAGAAGTAAATATTAAGAAGATGAAGAGCGCAGTAACTGATACCGAACGCGAAATAAAGTTTGATGAGAAGAACAAAGCCGGAATTTCCAACTTGCTGACAATCTACTCAGCCCTGACGGGCCAACCAGTAAGTGCTGCCGAAAATGAATTTGCCGGCAAGGGATATGGTGATTTTAAAGCCGCCGTTGCCGAAGTGGTAGTTGATTATTTCCGACCAGTGCGGGAAAAAGCCTTGGAATTATTAACTGATCCAACTCACCTAAATCAAATATTAAAGACTGGTGCCGAGAAGGCTAGCGCCGTAGCCGAGAAGACTCTGGCCGATGTTTACGACGCAATAGGAATTACCTCACGTGCGTAAGTCATCAATTCTTATCTTTGCGATTCTGGTAAGCCTGGTAACTTTTTTAATTCCTTCACAAGCAAGTGCTGCCAACAATATAAAGATTGGACTTGTTTACGATGTCGGTGGCCGTGGCGATAAATCTTTCGATGATGCTGCTGCGCTTGGAATTGATCTTGCCAAAAAGCGGTTTGGTCTTTCGGCGCTTTCAGTTCGTGAATTGGTAACTGTTGGAACCGAATTTGATCGCGAGAATCGTTTGGAATTTCTGGCAAAGGCCGGATACAACATCATCATTGCGGTTGGCCCAAGTTTTGTTAAATCTGTTGCCTATATCGCTGGAAAATTCCCAGAGTCACAATTTGCGATTGTTGGCGATGCCTCGATCGGTCAGATTAATGTCGCCTCACTTGGGTTTCGCCAGGATCAAGGTTCATACCTAGCAGGAGTTAGCGCAGCGCTAAATTCAAAGAGCGGAAAAATTGCCTTTATCGGTGATGCTGCTAATAATGATTTGACCGATCAAAATAACTTTATCGCCGGCGCAAAATTGGCTGCCCCAAAAATCAAAATTACGACCCGCCTAGTCACCGACAACCTGAGCAGCGAAGTTACAAATCTTTCCAAAGGCGGAATAGACCTTATCTATTCAACCTGGTCTAGAAATGGTGATGTCCTAGCCTCGGTGATTGCGCAAAATAAGGCAAAGCGAGCAATTCGTTTAATAGGTTTAGCACCAGATCAATTCTTTCTAAATTCCAAGGCAGCCTCTCCTTATTTAGTGGGATATGTAAATAAGAGATATGACACTGCAGTTTCAGATATCGCTGGAATTACTATCTCGGGAAAGACGCTAACTGAGTTTATTGACCCCGAAGCTGGCGTCTACGGTCGTATGTATTCTCTTGCTAACAGCGGAGTGGCATTCATTTCGCTCAATTCAAATCAAGCTGCAATAGCAAAAGTCTCACAGGTTAGAGCTGATTTAATTGCTTCAAAGCTTAAGGCTGTTAAGTAAATTAATCCTCAATAACGCAGAGCGTGCTGCCGCTCGCAACCGTTTCGCCAACCCCAACTTGGAGTTTTGAAATTGTTCCGGCCTTGTGCGCCACCAAAGGTTGCTCCATCTTCATAGCTTCAAGAACCACAATCAAATCACCAGGTTCAACCCGGTCGCCATTAGATTTCGCGATCTTCACAACTGTTCCTTGCATGGGACTCTCAAGGGAATCCCCGGCAACTTTGCCGATGGCGTTGCTCTTAACGCGGTGCCGCTTTTGAATAGGCTCTGGAACATGCATCAAGACTTCGAATCTATGTCCATTAACTTCGGCAATAATTTTTTGCGAGGCCGCCTTGGAATCAGCCACACCTTGCTTGAATGAGAATGGTGGGATCTCATTCTTAAATTCATTTTCAATATAGCTGGTGTAAACCTTGAAATTTTCGGTGAAGTTAGGATCATTAACAATCGCACGGTGGAAAGGCAGCGCAGTAGCTAGGCCACCAATTTCAAATTCACGAAGGGCTCTACTTGCTCGCGAGATCGCTTCTTCTCGAGTAGCAGCAGTAACAATTAGCTTTGCAAGTAGTGAATCAAAGTGGGTTCCGATGGTGTGGCCATAGTCAAAACCAGCATCAATTCGAACCCCAGGACCAAATGGAACTTCCCACTTTGTAATAGTTCCGAGTGAGGGCAAGAAGCCATTTCCTGGATCTTCGCCATTGATTCTAAATTCAATACTGTGGCCGCGAATGATTGGATCTACCGGGTTGATCTTCTCGCCATCGGCGATTCTAAATTGTTCACGTACTAGATCTAATCCGGTTACTTCTTCGCTGACTGGGTGCTCAACTTGTAATCGGGTATTAACTTCAAGGAATGAAATTGTTCCGTCGTTACCAATTAAGAATTCACAAGTACCAGCACCGATATATCCAGCTTCCTTCATAATCGCCTTGCTTGATGAGTAAAGCTGATCTATTTGGGCCTGGCTTAAAAACGGCGCCGGGGCTTCCTCAACTAATTTTTGGTGGCGACGTTGTAGGGAACAGTCACGAGTACTAACTACAACAGCATTTCCATGGGTATCGACTAAAACTTGAGTCTCAACGTGGCGAGGTTTATCTAAGTAGCGCTCCACAAAGCATTCACCGCGGCCAAATCCAGTAATTGCCTCTCTTACAGCGGAGGCAAAGAGTTCTGGAATTTCTTCCATAGTGCGAGCTACTTTAAGACCGCGACCGCCACCGCCATGCGCCGCCTTGATGGCAACTGGTAGCCCATGTTCCTTGGCGAAAGAAATAATTTCTTCCGGCGTATCAACCGGATCAATAGTTCCGGCTACTAAAGGAGCGCCAACTGTAGCTGCGATTTTTCTGGCAGAAACTTTATCGCCGAGCAGACGGATAGCTGCTGGGGGAGGTCCAATCCAGATTAATCCTGCAGCAATCACGCGATCAGCAAAGTCAGCATTTTCAGATAAGAAACCGTAACCTGGATGAACTGCATCGGCGCCAGACTTCTTCGCAATCTCAATAATCTTTGCTTGATCTAAATAGGTTTCCGCCGCAGATAAACCATTTAGCGCGTAGGCCTCATCAGCCATCGCGACATGTAGTGAATTACGATCTTCATCTGAATAGATCGCAATTGATTTAATCCCATGATCCCGGGCTGCTCTGGCAACGCGAACTGCTATTTCGCCTCTATTTGCGATTAGTACTGCCTTCATGCGCTCACCATTGTTTCCACGATATCAAACCATTCAATACCTAGAGAGTTAAGAGCCTTGCGAAGCAAGGGCATAGATAGTCCAATTATTGATGTTGGGTCTCCTTCGATTCGTGTAATGAAGGGAGCGCTAAGACCATCTAAAGTGAAACCGCCGGCAACATTTAGCGGTTCACCAGTTGCTACATAGGATTCAATTTCAGAATCACTCATATTGGCAAAATAAACTTTTGATGTTGAGATATCAGATATTTCGATCCCTTGTTCGGTATCGATTATGCAGTGCCCGGTATGAAGGTAGCCACTCTGGCCGCGAAGTTCTTTACTTCGAGCAATTGCAACTTCTGGAGTGAGCGGCTTGCCTAGCGATTTGCCGGAGAACTCAAAGGTGGAATCACAACCGATAATTATCGCCGGGCCATCAACTTGCTCACGTACTGCATGCGCCTTCATGATCGCTAAGGCAAGAACCATTTCAGATGGCAAAAGGGTGGTTAATTTTGGATCTTCTTCATCAACGCCACTCACGATAATTTCTGCGTTTATTCCACTTGCGATCAATAACTTCTTTCTCGCCGGAGAGGCCGAGGCTAAAACTATTCGCCGCTTTGGGTTTTGCGAATTTAAATTACTCATTAGAAAGTCTGCCCCCATTTTCTAGGCAGGGGTTGGCGAATTTGCGATTTACGCCAGAGACTTGCCGTCTCCACTTTTTTAACAACCGGAGTTGGCAACGCCTTCTCTAAGGCTGCTAACTCTTCAGCGCTTGGGGTGCCGCTGGTGATTGTGAAGCGCTTGCTCTTGCCGTTTGATGAATTTGAATTCATTAAAGTGGAATATTTCCATGCTTACGTGGTGGAAGGGCAACTCGCTTGTTACGAAGAGCTCTTAGCGCCTTGGTAATTTCGTGTCGAGTCTCTTGCGGTGAAATTACCGCATCGATAAATCCTCGTTCAGCGGCAATATATGGATTTAATAGCGAATCTTCATACTCGTCAATTAATTCTTTCCGCTTGCTTTCGACATCCTTCGCATCGGCCAACTCTTTTCGATGAAGGATATTTACAGCACCCTGCGCGCCCATAACTGCGATCTGTGCCGTAGGCCAGGCAAGGTTTACATCAGCACCCAAGTGCTTGGAGCCCATAACGATGTAGGCGCCACCGAATGCCTTGCGAGTAATTACTGTGATCAGAGGAACGGTTGCTTCGCCATATGCATAGAGAAGTTTTGCGCCACGACGAATAATTCCATTCCATTCTTGCTCGGTTCCTGGCAAGAAGCCTGGGACGTCAACCAAGGTAATAACTGGAATTCCAAAGGCATCGCAGGTTCGAACGAAGCGGGCCGCCTTTTCACTGGCACCGATATCGAGGGTTCCAGCAAATTGTTGTGGCTGATTTGCAACGATTCCAACTGAATGTCCTTCGATTCGCCCAAATCCAACAATGATATTTGGCGCAAACAAAGTATGAACTTCTAAGAAATCAGATTCATCGAGGGTTGCCTCGATCAAAACCTTCATGTCGTATGGCTTATTTGGGTTATCGGGAATTAAGGAATCAAGTGCGCGATCGGAGGGAGCAACATCATCACTCTCCGTTGCTGGAAGAACCACCGTCTCATCCATGTTGTTGCTGGGTAGATATGAGAGAAGTGCTTTTACGTAATCAATTGCATCATCTTCGCTGTCGGCAAGGTAATGAGAATTTCCAGTCTTGGTATTGTGAGTCAAACCACCGCCAAGTTCTTCCATTCCAACTTCTTCACCGGTAACCGCTTTGATTACATCAGGGCCAGTAATAAACATTTGAGAGGTTTCATTAACCATAATTACAAAGTCAGTAATAGCTGGGGAGTAGACGGCGCCACCTGCGGTAGGTCCCATGATTAATGAGATCTGAGGAATTACGCCAGATGCCTTCACATTTCGCTTGAAGATTTCACCATATCGACTTAGTGAGGCAACGCCTTCTTGAATACGCGCGCCGCCAGAGTCATTAATTCCAACAATTGGAATGCCCGCCTTCAAAGCAAATTCCATAACTTTTACAATCTTGTCGCCGACAACTTCGCCAAGTGAGCCGCCATAAATTAAGAAGTCTTGGGAGTAAATTGCGATTGCACGTCCATCAACGGTGGCGTGACCGGTTACGACACCTTCGTGAATTAATTCATCAAATTCAACGAATGAGTTTGGGTCTACCAGGCGGGCGATTCGCTCGCGAGCTGTTAATTTTCCTTGGCCGTGGCGCTTCTCAATTGCAGCAGCAGGACTTGTTGCAGCTTCTAGTCGGCGCTTATGAAGATCAGCGATCTTTCCGGCGGTAGTACGAATATCATCAGTCACGGTCATACGGTACTAGTTATCACTCGTTAAATGAATTGAGAGCAAGAATGAAGCCAGAACTATTGAGTAGCGAAGCAATCGGCGCTGCGCTCAAAGATGGCTACTGGCGGGNATCCGTTCTGGAGGAGAGCACTTCTACACAAACGCAATTGCGAGAGAGTTCACCAAAAGATGGTGATGTAATTACTGCCGAGTATCAAAGTGCTGGTCGTGGCCGGCTTGATCGAAAATTTGAAGCGGTTAAATCTTCAGCACTTTTATTCTCGTGCTACATGAAACCAAATATTTCAAAAGAATTTTTTGGCAAGATTCCACTCCTTGCCGGCGTTGCAGTTGCAAAGTCAATTAATGAGATAACTAACTCAAAAAACTTTAAATGTAAGTGGCCCAACGACATTTTATTTGATGAAAAGAAGATTGCCGGGTTGCTCTGCGAAGCTTATGGCGATGGGGTCATAATTGGGATTGGAATAAATGTATCTACCGCTGAAGAAGATTTACCCGTTAATCATGCATCCTCAATTTTTCTCGAAACCCAGAAAATAATTGATCGAAATAAATTGCTAGTTCTTATTTTGAATAACCTCAAGGAAACCATTCACCAAGGCTGCGATCTTTTGGAATACGAGCAGTACTGCAGCACTCTTGAAAAGGCAGTTTCAATCACCCTGCCAAGCGGTGAAGTAATTTCCGATGTTGCACAAGCTATTTCAGAGGCAGGTGCACTTGTGTTGAAATCTGGTCGTGAAGTCACTGTCGGGGATCTAATTCACATAACAACCAGCAACTAGTAGCCTTGGGCAGTGAGTTTCCCCCGGGTTGGAGTTATTGGCGCAGGACAGTTGGCGCGAATGATGGCGGTGCCAGCAAATGATCTGGGAATCGATTTTAAAGTCTTCACTTCAAATGAAAATGACTCAGCTGCACAAGTTTCCAAGTATGTAATCGGCGACTACAACAATGCTGCTGATGTTCTAGCTTTCGCTAAGCAATGTGACGTAGTTACCTTCGAACATGAACTAGTCCCACAACGGGTAATTCGCGCAATTGAACAAGCAGGAATAAGGGTCTATCCAAAGGCTTCATCTTTTTCTTATTCGCAAGATAAATTGGTGATGCGGGAAAAAATTGCGGAAATGGGTCTGCCAAATCCAAAATGGAGCAGGCATGACGGTGGTGCGATAGAAATTCCATTTCCATTAATCGCCAAGGTTCCGACAGGCGGCTACGACGGCCGCGGCGTTTGGGTTATTAATTCGGCAGATCAATTGGCCGAACTTCACAAAGAGGCCGGCCTCTTGCTACTTGAAGAGAAGATAGATTTTGATTTTGAAATTTCGGTGATGGTCGCCCGCTCCGCACACAACCAAGCGGCCACTTGGCCCGCCACAAAGACAATTCAGAGTGATGGAATTTGCACGATGACAATCACTCCGGTTCCAGATATGTCAGCTGGGTTGGCAGAACATGTTCAAAGTGCAGCTTTACAAATTGCTAAGGCGATCGATTTAGTTGGCGTTATGGCAGTTGAAATCTTTATTAAAGGTGAAGACTTTTACATCAACGAGTTAGCTCTCCGTCCACATAACTCTGGGCACTGGTCCATTGATGGTTGCATAACAAGTCAATTCGAACAGCACTTGCGGGCAATTTTAGATTTGCCACTTGGAAGCACGGCTCTTAGAAATAAATATGCAGTAATGGGAAATGTATTAGGCGGGGCGAAGACCGATATGTATCGCCCTTATTTGCATTTAATGGCTCGAAATCCGGCTCTGCGCTTTCATCAGTATGGCAAAGAGGTCCGTGCGGGTCGCAAAATTGGCCACATAACACTATGCGGTGAAAATCTTCTAGAATTGCAATCAGAAGTAGAACATGCAGTTGCCTACATGAATGGAGCTATCGATGAGTAAGCAAGTAGCAATTGTTATGGGATCAGATTCTGATTGGCCAGTAATGCAAGAGGCCGCGTTAGCACTAGATAGTGTTGGCATTGAGTACGAAGTAAATGTAGTTAGCGCCCACCGAACTCCTGAAGAGATGCTGGCCTTTGCAAAAAGCTCAGCAAGTAATGGTTTTAAAGTCATTATCGCTGGTGCTGGTGGCGCCGCCCATCTGCCAGGAATGATCGCAGCTGCTACAACACTTCCGGTTATTGGCGTTCCAGTGCCACTAAAACATTTAGATGGAATGGACTCACTTTTATCGATAGTTCAAATGCCAGCTGGTATTCCTGTTGCAACCGTTGGAATCGGTAATGCAAAGAATGCTGGCTTACTTGCGGCGCGAATTTTGGGAGTTAGCGAGAGCGCGATTGCAACAAAGGTTGCCGAGATGATGGATACTGCGCGCAAAGAGTCCTTGGAAAAAGGGGCAAATCTAAATAACAAGCGAAATAATAGAGCTGGGTTTTAATTTAAATCTGCGCGACCTAGAGCCCGAAACTTCCAACCAGCAGCTATCCATTTATCGCGATCTAGCGCATTTCTGCCATCGATAATCGTGGGATTCTTAACCAGCCCTTTGACTTTTGAAGGGTCAATCTCCCGATAGATCTTCCACTCTGTTAGATGCAGAACTAAATCTGCGCCGTCTAAAGTTGCATCTATAGATTGGTTAAAGCTTAGAGCTGGAAATCTTTTTTCGGCATTCGCAATCGCTTTTGGATCATGGACTACGACCGTAGCTCCGGCTGCTTGAATCTGGGCGGAGATATCTAGGGCCGGTGAATCGCGAACGTCATCACTATCTGGTTTGAAAGCGGCGCCGAGGACGGCAATCTTCTTTCCACGCAAATCTTCAGATAGGTCTTTACGGACTAATTCAATTACACGCGTTCTGGCTCTTAAATTAATGGAATCAATTTCGCGTAAGAATTCAAGTGCTTGTTCTGCACCTAATTCACCCGCGCGCGCCATGAAGGCACGAATATCTTTAGGTAGGCAACCGCCACCAAATCCGATTCCGGCTTGGAGGAAGCGATTACCGATTCGAGGGTCATAACCGATTGCTTTTGCAAGCACAGTTACATCTCCACCTGCAGCCTCACATATTTCGGCCATCGCATTAATAAAAGAGATTTTCGTTGCCAGGAATGAATTCGCCGCAACTTTTACAAGTTCAGCGGTCGGAAGATCGGCGCGAATCCAAGGAGTACCGGCATCTAGATTAGATTTGTAAAGTTCTTTTAATTTTGATTCAGCAGCATCATTAGTTACTCCGACAACCAAACGATTTGGTCGCAAGGTATCTTCAACGGCAAAACCTTCACGCAAAAATTCTGGATTCCACGCAAGATCAACCGCTGGATTTACCTTAAGCAGTCTTTCGCGCAACCTAGCTGCAGTCCCAACTGGAACCGTAGATTTTCCAACAATTAATGTGCCAGGCTTTGCTAGTGGTGCAATGGCATCCAGCGCGGCATCCACAAAGCGCATATCTGCAGCCAAACTATTTGCTTGTTGTGGCGTGCCAACGCATATGAAGTGAATATCCGCATCTTTAATCGCAGAAAAATCGGTTGAAAAGCTCAGACGGCCGGCCGAAATTTCGGAGGCTAGGAGATCTTCCAGGTCAGGTTCATAGAACGGAACTTTTCCTTTCGCCAATAATTCAATCTTGGCGGGATCAACATCAACGCCAATTACCTGGAATCCAAGTGATGCGATGCACGCGGCATGGGTCGCACCCAGATATCCAGTACCTATTACGGAAACTCTAAGCGTCATTGACCAGATACTAGTGTGGGTTAGCGGTAGCGTGGGCAGTTATGAGCCTTACAAATGAGGTGTTGCCCGGAGTATCGGTTATTTTGCCGATCCTCAACGAGGAGCGCGACTTGGCTCAAAGTATCGGCGCAATCCTTAAGCAGGATTATCCGAGTGAGTTCGAAGTCATTCTCGCATTGGGTCCATCCAAAGATCGCACAACTCAGATTGCCGAAGAGTTAGCCAAGAGTGATTCGCGAGTAATTTTGGTTTCCAATCCGACTGGCCGTACTGCAAATGGTTTGAACTTGGCAATTGAAAAATCTCGTTATCCAATAATTTCTCGAATTGATGGGCATGCCGAAATCTCAAATACCTATCTTCGCGAAGCTGTATCAATATTGCAACGCACCGGAGCAGTGAATGTCGGTGGAATAATGGCGGCGGTTGGAAAAAGTAAATTTGAAAGAGCTGTTGCAACTGCAATGAGATCAAAGTTGGGTGTTGGTGCATCTAGGTTCCATACCGGTGGTGGAGCTGGGCCGGCAGATACTGTCTATCTCGGAACATTTTTAAAGAAGGCGCTGATTGCAGCCGGTGGCTATGACGAGCGATTTACTCGAGCTCAAGATTGGGAATTAAATTATCGATTACGATCAAAAGGTGGAATTGTCTGGTTTGATCCTTCACTTTTAGTTACCTACCGACCACGCTCTAGCGTGAGAACCTTGGCCAAGCAATATTTTCAATATGGTACTTGGCGTCGCGCGGTTACAAGACAACACAAGGGCACCGTTAACTTTCGTTACTTAGCACCCGCAATATTGGTAATAGGCACACTACTTTCACTTGCTACGGGGTTCTTGCTAAACCCAATATTTCTATCCTTACCAGCAACATATTTAGTCCTATTAATTTTGGGAAGTTTTGTAATCGGAAAGTCCTTATCTGAGAAATTTATTCTGCCGATTGTTTTGCTCACCATGCACTTTGTTTGGGGTATGGGTTTTGTTCTCTCTCCCAAGAATTTAATTACCGAAGGTTTAATTTCCGAGGAAGAATGAAGAGATATAACTTCCTCGTATTGTTCTTAGTTCTTATAACCTCTTTTCAAGCAAGCGCTTTTGCGACCAGCGCACCAAGTTCTTTTACCTTTAAAGGATCTGGTTTTGGCCACGGTGTCGGGATGAGCCAGATCGGGGCCAAGGGCCAAGCTCTAGAGGGTAAAACGGCGACGCAAATTCTTAAGTATTACTTTCCAGGTGCTGACGTAGTACCTGTAGTTGATACTCAAACAATTCGGGTCAATATTGGCCACCAACTAACATCGGTCTCCTTTGCACAAGCACCTGCAGGCAACTTTCAATTAACAGGTGATACAAACACTTCGCAAGCAATCGAATCTCGTTCAACCTTGTCCTTTCAGATTGTCGGAAAAGCCATCGCAGCAACCTCGAAAAACGCTTCGAAAGCTACCTCAGATTTAGGAACAGCTTCACTGTGGAATATGCAGTGGAGTTTGGGTACCGACTATGTAATGGAAAAGTTTGATGGAAATACTTTCAAGGTCAACCATGGCTATCTTGAACTTCGGGCGGTATCAGTTAAGGGCTTGGGCTATCGAATTGAAGTAACAAATTCAATTCGCCTACATGATGAATACTTAGATGGAATTAGTGAGGTGCCTTCTTCTTGGCCAGAGGCGGCGCTGGAGAGCCAAATTATTGCCTCTCGCACTTATGCCCTAAGTAGGTTAGGTGTTTTGCGGCGTGACTGTGATTGTCATGTCTATAACTCTAAATATGATCAAAATTTCTCTGGGTATTTGAAGGAATCTGAAATTAAGTATGGTTCAATTTGGAAATCAGCAGTTGCCCAAACTTTTTCGAGTGATTCGCAAGGCCTAGCAATTACCTTTAACGGCCAGCCAATTACCGTCTACTTCTTCTCATCAAGCGGTGGAATCACTCAACGGGCGGTAGATGTATGGGGAACCGATATTCCTTATCTCTCTAGCGTGCCCGATCCGTGGAGTTTAAATCCAAAGCTAAATCCAAAGTATGCATCTTGGGTTCGAGTAGTTGATCAAAAAACCATGGCTAGCGCATTTAACCTAAGCGATGTCACTCGGTATGCAATTGCAAAACGAAGCGCGACCGGAAGCGCACTGAGTATTACCGGGTATTCATCAAATGGTGAGAGAAAAACGATTCCGATTGGTACCTTCAAAGTTGCAGTAAAGCTTCCTTCTTCATGGTTCGGTATCCCAGCTTCAGTCCTGTTGCCGGATACAACAACTTCAAATTAAATTAATTTGAGTGAAGAATTGAGTTTAAACCGCCCCAAGAACCAGTCTTAGGAAGTGCTTCCAAAGCCCCAGTAGTTGAATTTCTGCGGAAGAGCAGATTGTTGGCTCCGGAAAGTTCGCGAGCCTTTACATTTGTTCCATCTGGAAGTGAGATCTTTGAACCAGCAGTTATGTAAGTGCCAGATTCAACAACGCAGTCATCTCCGAGTGAGATTCCAACTCCAGCATTTGCACCGAGTAGGGAACGTTCGCCAATTGAAATAACTTCTTTTCCGCCACCACTTAACGTACCCATAATTGAGGCACCACCACCGATATCGCTGCCATCTCCGACAACAACTCCGGCGCTAATGCGTCCCTCGACCATCGACTTACCAAGTGTTCCGGCATTGAAGTTTACAAAACCCTCATGCATTACGGTTGTGCCGGAGGCAAGATGTGCACCAAGGCGAACGCGATCTGCGTCAGCGATACGAACTCCCTCTGGAATAACGTAATCAACCATTCGTGGGAATTTATCAACCGCAAAGACCGTCACATTTCCATATTTGGCCCGCAGCTTTGGGCCAACTACATTAAATGTTGAAACCGAACATGGCCCAGATGAGGTCCAAACTACGTTATTTAAAATCCCAAAAATTCCTTCAAGATTTACACCATGAGGTTTTACGATTCGATGCGAGAGAAGATGAAGTCGCAAATAAGCATCTGGTACATCCTTTGGGGCTACATCTAGATCGATAGCGATCGAGACCAGTTCCTTCTTCACATTCCTAATTTCGTCATTTCCTAAAAATTCACTGAGATTTGGCGCTGTGATCGAATCTATATTTCCAAGACCGAGGGTGTGATACCAAGTATCGAGGCACTCACCTGTATTAGTAACGGTTGAAATTCCATACCCGTAAGCGTTTCTCATGCGAGAACGCTATCAAATTATCGCCAATGAGAATAAAGCAATAGATGCTAAATATAACTAAATCTAACTAGACCTAACTAGACTAGCGCTCATGCGCATCGCTGTTTATTGCTCTTCAGCGCCGAACATTGATCAGGTATATCTCGACCTGGCCTTCAATGTTGGTGTTGCGCTGGCAAAAAGTGGTGCAGATTTAGTTTGGGGCGCGGGCCAGGTTTCAATGATGGGGCAGGTTGCCAGAGGCACAAGATCGCAATCCGGAAAGACTTATGGAGTTATTCCTGAAAGATTAACCAGCGTTGAATTTGTTGATAGCGAATGCACCGAGCTCTTCGTTGTTCCAGATATGCGTAGCCGAAAAGCTAAATTAGAAGATTTGGCTGATGCTTTTATCGTGCTTCCTGGAGGTATCGGAACCCTTGAAGAATTTTTTGAGATCTGGGTAGGGCGCTCACTTGGCTATCATTCAAAGCCAATAACAGTTTGTGATCCCTATGGAGCCTTTGCGCCACTCAAGGAATCAATCGATTATTTGGCTGAGATAAATATGATGAAGACAGGTCAAGATAATTTGGTTAATTGGTGCACCACAATTGAAAGCGCTATCGCGGCTTGTTATGTAAGTACGCCATGACTGCCATCAACGATTTATTGGCTAGTTTGCCCGAGGAAGAACGGGTAATCCTTACCATGCATTACATACGAGGGATGAGCAATTTAGAGATTGCCACGATGCTCGGGGTCCCAGAACGAGCAGTGGAGAGCGTTATCACTACCGGTAAATCTCGTCTACTTTCCGCGTTAAATCAGGGGTAGTTGGCCGTACTTTTTCGATTTCACATGCGCCCTAATTGTGCGAGATACTTATCCCAGTAAAGAACCTGTAAGTCCGGATTTATTTTTTAAAGGAGCAACACATGGCAGCCATGAAACCTCGCACTGGTGATGGACCCATGGAAGTAACCAAGGAAGCGCGCAGTTTAGTTATGCGAATTCCATTGGAAGGTGGCGGCCGCCTAGTTGTTGAATTAAACGTTGAAGAAGCGACCAACTTGGGAAATGCTCTTCAAGCCGCAGTATCACTCGTCAAGAAGTAGTCGGCCTAGGTACTCAAAGGTCCTGATTAATAAGTGAGCACATCGCGATCACTAAATGCATTTCCCGTCGTATCTATTGCAACTGAAAAAACTTTAAAGCTTTCAAATTTCACCGCGATCGCAATTCCAGTTAAAAGTGGTGACCTTGCCGAACCTGCCGAACTTCAAATTAGCAAAGCTCTACATAAGATCGCAAAAGATTTAAACCTTTCATTTGAAGATATATTTAAAAACTGGCCAGATGCCACGGGCAAAGCTGGCGAGTTATTCGAATACCCCGTTTCAATCGGTGAACTAAAACGAATCTACTTTGTTGGAATTGGAAGCGCTTCGAGCGATGATCTACGTAAATCCGCAATTGCTCTGGCTCGCAAAGTGAAGAGCTCTGGCTCAAGGGTTTTAGATGGACTTGTCACAAATTCAAATACGGCAACAAATCACGCAATCGCGTTGATCTTGGCTAGTTATATTTGGAATGAAAAAACGGCTCCGAAGTCTGGCAAGAAACCACAGCCAGCTAGCTTTGCGATACTAGGTAACTTTTGCGATGAAATTGATTTTGCAAATATTCTGGCAAAGGGCGTTTGGCAGACGAGAGATTTGATCCACACACCAGCCAATGTAAAGAACCCACTTTGGATGGCGAACCAAGCAAAGAACTTAGTAAATGAAATTTCGAACGCCGCCCTTTCGATAAAGGTAAAGAGTGGAAGTGAATTAAAGGAATTCGGCGGACTTTTGGCGGTGGGAAATTCTTCACCAAAGCCGGGTCCAAGATTAATTGAAGTTGCATACACGCCTCGCGGCTCTGCCAATTGGCCACACGTTGTGATTGTTGGAAAGGGAATTACCTTCGATACGGGGGGAGTCTCGTTAAAGCGCCCTTATGAATTTATGGTCGGCATGAAGAGTGATATGTCAGGCGCAGCGGCTGCTCTGGCTACGGTTTTAAATATCGCACATCTTGGAAAGAGCGCACCAAAAGTCCGGGTTACTGCCTTGTTGATGTGTGCTGAAAATTCCTTATCTGCAACATCGCAACGTCCATCTGATGTCATAAAACATTACGGTGGAACGACCGTAGAAGTAATTAATACTGATGCAGAGGGCCGGTTGGTTCTAGCCGATGGTTTGGCTTATGCAGATGCAAAGTTAGATCCAGATTATTTGATCGATATTGCAACCCTAACTGGCGCTGCAACTCTTGGGCTTGGTCGCACTCATGCTGCGATGTATACGCGAGATGATCGCCTGGCTGCACAGATTTATAAAGCCGGGGAAGAAATCGGTGAAAGAGTTTGGCGCATGCCACTTATTGACGACTACAAGGTTGCTTTGGCAAGTGAGGTAGCTGATTTCAATCACACGGCAGAAAAACCTGATTTCAATGGCGGCTCTGTAACAGCGGCGCTATTTTTAGAACATTTCGCCGGAGAACGCAATTGGGTTCATCTAGATATTGCAGGGCCAGCTAGATCCGAAAGTGATTCTGGCGAAAATCCAAAAGGTGGAACTGGATATGGAGTTCGTGTTTTGACTAATTGGCTAACGACTCTTTAAGCGAGTTGTGGGTAATATGGCAAATGTGAATACGACTGGAAGCACACCACGTGGTGATAGCTTCGCATTTTCTGAGAACTTTCCGCATGAAGATTTCTTCATGCAACAGGCCCGAAAGAATGGCATTGAAGTTGCAGCGCAAGATCCCAGTGTTGGCGTTGGCGGCTTAATCCAATTTATTTCTGGCTTAATTAGAGCAAGATCAATCGTTGAAATTGGAACCGGTTCTGGCGTAAGTGGTTTGTGGGTATTTAGTGGCGCAGTAAGTGATTCCACTCTTACTTCGATCGATTCCGAGCGTGAGCTCGCTGGCTCGGCCCGATTGATCTTTGAAGAGGCCGGAATTTCCGCTCAAAGATTTAGATTAATCACCGGAAATATTATTGAAGTAGTGGGCAAGTTGGCAGATTCAAACTATGACCTAATGATTGTTCGCTCCCCCAAAGATATGGTTGATGTTGTTCAGGAAAGTTTCAGACTCCTCAAAGAAAATGGGGTCCTTCTTATTGATAACGCTCTCGACTCTGGCCGCGTCGCCGACCCGACCCAGCGCGATGCCGAAACAATTGCACGCCGGGATTCGATCAAGGCAATTAAAGAAGATTCTCGCTGGCGTTCTACGCTGCTTCCGATTGGCGGCGGAGNGTTGATTGCAAATAAAATATAACTATGACCTCGAATGAAACCCCGGATTCATCTGCGACTCCCTGGTGGATCTCATCACAAGCGCCGCTAACGCAATACGAGAGTCCAAAGCCTAAATACCGAATCTCGTTATTGACCGCGATTACGATGGCAATAATTGCAGGAATCGTCGGCAGCTTTGTTGGACGAAGCACGATGGCGCTTACTTCAAATACTCATTTAGTCAGTACGACAAATACCATTGAACGCAAGCCGGATTCAATCGCCGGAATTGCCGCAAGAGTGGCACCTTCAGTTGTATCTATTAATGTTACAAGTAGTCAAGGTGGGGATACTGGATCTGGTTTCTTCATCCAAAACAATGGTTATATTCTTACAAATAATCACGTGATTGAAGCATCACTTGGTGGTGGCGAAATTCATGTAACTCTCTCTAATGCAAAGAGTTACCCAGCAAAATTGGTAGGTCACGATACCGCTTATGACCTGGCTGTTATAAAGATTGATGTAACAGATGCCCCAGCTCTACAACTCGGTGATAGCGATAAAGTGGCAGTAGGTGATGGAGTTATTGCGATTGGTTCGCCACTCGGATTATCCGGAACAGTGACTTCTGGAATTATTAGTGCAAAGAATCGCCCAGTTAATTCACGTGGCGGAACTGGAGAAACTTCTTTTATCAATGCGCTCCAAACTGATGCAGCTATTAACCCGGGAAATTCAGGTGGACCACTCGTCGATCTCTCTGGCGCAGTTATTGGAGTCAACTCAGCTATTGCCTCACTTGGCTCAAGTTTTTCCGGGCAGAGTGGTTCGATCGGACTTGGTTTTGCAATTCCAATAAATCAAGCTCAAAAAACTGCCGAGCAATTAATTAAGACCGGCACATCAACGCATCCAATTATGGGCCTCTCTTTGGATACAAGATTTACTGGCGTAGGCGCAATGGTTGCTAATCAACCTGGCGCTGTTGTTGCTGGATCACCAGCCGCACGAGCTGGAATTAAACCTGGTGACATTATTGTTGCGATTGATGGCAATCCAATTAATAGCCCAGACCAAGCAATTGTCACGGTTCGCTCCCATAGCGTCGGTGATAAAATCACATTAGAAATCTTGCGCGGCAAGAAGAGCATTTCTGTAAGCCTGACTCTGATTGCCGCGAAGTAGAAATCCAAGCGGCGAAGACTTGCATCTAACAGGTAGGCTCAAGACATGTTCGGAATAAGTGGCGGCGAATTCATCGTATTAATCCTTGCTGCCTTTTTTCTAATTGGACCAGAAAAGCTTCCGCAAGTGACGCGAGACTTAGCAAGATTAATTAATAAGGTCCGAGCCTTGGCAAATAATGCAACAGCAGAACTTCGCGAAAACCTTGGACCGGGATATGAAGATTTGCAGGTGGAGGATTTGCATCCAAAGAAATTGATCGCCCGTCACTTAAATGAGGCTTTGGATCAACCAGTTGCGGAGATTTCTGAGATCAGCCAGTCAGCAAAAATCGATCCGGATTTGCTATGAGCCAAGAGATTATTACAAGTATAAATGCGGCCCTCGCTAAAGTATCCGATCCTGAGTTGCATCGCCCGTTACCAGAACTTGGCATGGTGGAATCGGTAGAATTTAATTCTGGTACTGCCGAAGTAACAATTTTGCTGACAATTTCTGGCTGCCCAATGCGCGAAAAATTACAGAGCGATATTGCTGGTGCGCTTTTGGAGATATCAGAAATTAAGAAAGTTGATCTCAAATTTGGCGTAATGAATGAAGTGCAACGAAATAATGTGAAAACCTTATTGCGCGGTGGGCGAGAAAAATTTATTCCTTTTGCCCAACCAGATTCACTAACCAGAGTAATTGGGGTGGCTTCTGGGAAAGGTGGCGTAGGAAAGTCCTCGGTCACAGTAAATCTGGCAGTTGCCGCGGCAAAGCAAGGATTAAAAGTTGGCATTTTGGATGCCGATGTTTACGGCCACTCGGTGCCACGCCTTATGGGAATTCTTGGACAACGTCCTACTGCGATTGATCAAACATTTATTCCGGTTGAAGCCTTTGGGGTAAAAGTTGTTTCTATGGAGATGTTCAAGCCAGAACGCTCTGATCCGGTTGCCTACCGCGGCCCTATGTTGCACAAGGTTTTAGAGCAATTACTGAGTGATGCCTACTGGGGCGATTTAGATTTCCTCTTTTTAGATTTACCTCCAGGAACTGGCGACATTGCAATTTCACTTGGTCAATTGCTTCCAGCTTCTGAAATCTTGGTTGTAACCACACCACAAGTCGCGGCGGCAGAAGTTGCCGAACGTGCTGGACGAATTGCACATCAATTAAAGCAACACATAATTGGCGTGGTAGAAAATATGTCTGATACCGAATGCGCAAAATGTGGTGAGAAGATTTCTATTTTTGGAAGTGGCGGCGGGCAAGAAGCTGCTAAACGTTTAAGCACTTTAGTTGGCGTGGAAGTTCCAATGATTGCATCCATCCCATTCACATCTGCGCTTCGCGAAGGTGGCGATGGCGGTTTGCCGATAGTCATAAGCGAGCCAGAAAGTCCGGCCACGCTGGCCTTTGAAGGTTTGATCCAAAAATTAATGGTTCGTTCAAAGTCTCTGGTCGGGGTAAGGCTGGGTCTCGCCTAAGATTTGGGTATGAAGACGCCACCAGTTTCCGGAATCAATACGGTGGCCAAACGACTTGTTGGTCGTCGTGATTCTGTTCTAGAACGAAAGACGATTAGAGAATCCTTAGTTTCAGTAGCCGGGCTTATTAATCGGCCAGTTAAAGATAATGATGGAAAACTCATCGGCAAGTTGGTCGACATCGTCGTACGACATGGCGAGGAAACTTACCCACCAGTTTCTGGATTAATTGTAAAAGTAGGGCAGCGACGCTCTTTTATTGACGGCGCTCGAATCTCAAAGTTAACAAGAAATGAGATTCTCCTTTCTTCCACCAAGATAAATTTGCAGGATTACCAACGCCGCGAAGGTGAATCATTGTTAGATGCGGATGTATTGGATCACCAGATCGTCGATGTAAATGGCCTTCGAGTTGTCCGTTCATCTGATTTGTATTTAGCTCCGCTAGATAAAGAGATCAGAGTTGTTGGCGTAGATATCTCTTTTAGATCTTTTATTCGTCGAATTTTGCCGGGAACCTTTGGACGCCGGGCAACCCCAGAACATGTTGTCGATTGGGCCACCGTGGCCTCACTTGCAGATGGCACTGGAGTGGTGCGTTCAAGTGAATCGCGCGCAGCCCTAAGCCAGCTTCGCCCAGCCGATCTCGCCGACTTGATTGAAGATTTAAGTGGCCGCGAACAAGGTGCACTTGTTGAACTTCTCGATCCCGATCTTGCCGCTGATGCGCTTGAAGAGATGCAAGATGATGAGCTTCAAGGTTTACTTCGTGGTCTTCCAGCAGATCGCGCAGCACAATTGATCGCGCGTATGGAGCCGGATGAATCGGCGGAAATCCTTAGAGATTTATCTGATGACCACCGTGAAAGTATTTTGGGCGAGATGGATTCCAAGGTTTCTACAACGCTTCGTAAGTTGGTCTCCTTTGATGAAACTTTGGCGGGTGGAATTATGACTACCCACCTTTTGATTACGCACGAAACCGACACGGTTGCATCAGCGCTAAAGCTCTTGGTTGAAAATCGTGATCGTGATATTTCAGATGGAGTAGTTGTCGTGGACGGCAAAGGAAAGCTTTTAGATCACATTCAAATCGTTGAACTTGTTGCCGCAAAATCTAGTGCGCCATTATCTGAATTAATCGGCCCACCATATCCAACCGCGATTCGAGAAGATACCCGGCTTGATAAAGTAATTGAAGAATTTAATAACAACCGGGGCTCTTCGGTAATTGTTATCGACGAGAAAAATAAACCGGTTGGCAGAATCCTTGCTGATGACTTAGTTGATGCGCTCTCTTCCGAAGGCGAAAATCCTGGAAGCGGTGCCTTCTAATGGATCAGGTGAAAGATAAGAAGAAGAGCACACCAATTTCTCCTAAGAAAATTAGATTAGGAGCCCTGCTCGCAGTGATGGGTCCAGGAGTTATTGCTGGCTTATCTGATGATGATCCTGCAGGTATCACTACTTATTCGGTTCTCGGAGCAAAGTATGGCTATCAATTACTTTGGACTTTGGTGGCATCCACAATTGCCTTGATCGTCTTTCAAGATTTAGGTGCTCGAATTGGTGTTGTTACCAGGCAAGGAATGATTGGTTTGGTTCGCCAGAAGTATGGCGCCAGATCCGGAACATTGAGTGCAACGGCGTTAATAATCGCAAATATCGGGACTATGACCGCAGAATTTGCGGGAATTGCAGCAGCTGGTCAATTATTTGGCTTGAGTAAGTATTTGACAGTGCCAATTGCTGGTCTATTAGTTTCATTTCTTGTTCTACGAGGTTCATTTGCAAGAGTCGAAAAGGTTTTCTTTTTAGTTTCTGGGGTTTTTCTTGCATACATAATCGCTGGATACCTATCCCACCCAAATTGGGGTCAAGCATTTAAAGGCGTAATTACTCCGACCATGCCATTTACCCACGATGCGGTTTACATCGCAACCGCGACTTTAGGTACAACCTTGGCACCATGGGGGCTGGCTTTCATTCAATCTTATGCAGTAGATAAGAGATTAACTCGTGATGATCTAAAGCTCTTGCGGGTAGATGTTTGGACAGGCTCTTTGTTAACCGGAATTATTGGATTTTTCGTAATCATTACCTGCGCCGCAACTTTAAATAAGCAGGGAATAACCATTGATGATGCATCCAAAGCAGCACAGGCGCTTAAGCCACTTGCCGGAACTTTGGCTAAGGATTTATTTGCAATTGGTCTTATCGGAGCCGCGCTGCTTGCAGCTTCGATTTTGCCACTCAGTACTGCATATTCAGTGAGTGATCTAACCGGCCGTCCTGCTGCGTTAGATGACTCGCCAAAAGAGGCGCCGCTCTTTTATGCAACATTCGGTGTTATTACTTCAGTAAGTGCGATTCTTATCTTGATTCCAGGTGCTCCATTGATCACCATTCTTGTGGTTACTCAGATATTGAATGCAGTTCTACTTTTGCCGCTATTGATCTACATGTTTGGCATCTCCAGAGATAAGCGTTTAATGGGAGAATTTGTGGCGACAAAGACCATGCGAAATATTTACGCAATCATTATCGGGATCGTGGCTATCGCAATTGCCTGCATGCTCTGGTTCACAGTATTTCCTTGAGGAGTTAACTAGATGAAGCAGAATGACCACACAGCACTTCCGGCTGGGCGCGATATTGCATTTTTATCCTTAGGAGTTCTAGGAATTGGAAGTTCCGGCCCAGTAATTGCCAATAGCTTGATGCCGGTCCCATCGCTAATTTTCTGGCGAAATCTTGGCGGGGCAATAGTGATGGCGCCCTTTGCACTCAAAAAACGTGAGTGGAAGAGTCCGGCCCAACGAAGTGCAATAAAAATATCGATCTTCTCGGGATTTCTTTTAGCACTTCATTTCATTGGATTCTTTCTTGCGATGAGATACACCAGTGTGGCTGCGGGTACTGCCCTCACTGCAATGCAGCCGATCTTTGCCGCTATCTGGTTGCGTTCACAAGGCGGCGATATTCCAAAGCGTGCGTGGATCGGAATGACAATCGCCTTCCTATCGGTACTTTTAATTACTGGTGTGGATCTGCGAATTAGTTTTCATAGCTTCCTTGGAGATATGGCCGCCCTAATTGGGTCTGCTCTTGCAGCTGCCTATATGTTGATTGGTTCAAAGGCACAAGTAGCCCTTTCCACTTCAACTTACACCTTCTTTTGTTATGGAATGTGCGCCCTAACCGCTCTACCAATTGCGCTGGTATCGCACTCACAAGTTCTTCATTTTGTATCCCGTCAATGGTGGCTAGTGCTCGCTTTAATAGTTGGCGCGCAATTACTTGGGCACACAATGTTTAACCTTTCTCTCAAGCGAGTATCTCCAGCAGTTGTATCGCTCATTGTCTTCTTTGAAGTTCCAGTTAGTGCGATCTTGGCCTATTTTTGGCTAAACCAGAAACCACCTGCCGGAATTATCCCCGGAATTATTGGATTGCTGATCGGGTGCACCGTCTTTGTCTACCGAAGTAAAGAAGTGAAATAGATTGATTGATTTGCATACCCATTCAAATGTCAGCGATGGGACTGATACGCCTGGCGAGTTGATAAATAAGGCATTAGCAACTGGCTTAACAAAAATTGCACTGACTGATCACGACACAATCGCTGGCTGGGATGAGGCGACACTTTATCTACGCCCCGGTTTAGATCTGATTTTAGGTTCTGAGATTTCCTGTCAGACCGAGGATGGAATCAGCGTTCATATGCTGGGTCTCTTATTTGACCCAAACAATAAGGAATTAAGCGAAGTTCTCTCAACAACCCGAGATAACCGAATTGGGCGTATGGAAAAAATTATTAACCGCTTAAACGAGGCAGGTATTTCAATTACGATGGAGGAAGTTTTAGCCCAACTCTCCGACGGTGCAACCTTGGGGCGGCCACACTTAGCTGATGCCTTGGTCGCTAAGAAAGTAGTAAAGGATCGGGAAGAGGCTTTTGCGGAATTACTTCACAACAATTCTAAATACTATATCTCGCACTACTCGCCAACCCCAGAGGCGGTTATTAAGTTAATCAAGGGCGCCGGAGGAGTTGCAGTGATTGCACATCCATTAGCTTCACTTCGCGGCCGAACGGTATCGGTAGCAAGTTTTGATTCGATGGTCAAAGCTGGTTTAGATGGCATTGAGGTTTCACATCGAGATCACACTCTAGAGCAGCAGGAATTGCTGGCAAAGATCGTAAAAGAATTCAACATAGTGGCAACTGGTTCAAGTGATTACCATGGCAACGGTAAACTAAATCAATTAGGTGAGTTCACAACAAGCCAAGAAGCTTTTGAAATTTTAGAGGCTAAGGCAGATGCAAGGAGAGTGGTTCGTAAATGAATGGCGCATTAGCAGTTTCAGCTGTGACCTTCGGGCTTCAAGCTTTCATTACCCTCTTCGTAATTCTCGATCCACCTGGAGCTACGCCGGTTTTTCTTGCCTTAATCAGTGATGTCGCCCCAAAGAAGAGAATTAGATTGGCTTGGCAAGGCGCAGCTGTTTCCCTCACCGTTATCGTCGCCTTCGCACTCTTTGGAAAATTAATCCTCGACTATTTACATGTATCGGTAAATGCCTTGCAAGGTGCCGGCGGATTACTAATGCTTTTAATCTCCCTTGAATTATTGACAGGAAAGGATTCCAGCACTGAATCAAATGGCAAGGATGTAAATGTGGCCTTGGTTCCACTCGGTACGCCGCTATTGGCGGGCCCAGGNGCGATTGTCACAACTATCGTCTTCGTACAGCAGGCGCATTCTGTAAATATGAAATTAGCTCTAGCCGCCGCAATTATTGCGGTTCACTGCGTAATTGGATTGACGCTGATGTTCTCCACGAAAATTCTTGATTTAATCAAGGAATCTGGCGTGACACTTCTGGCGAGAATTGCTGGCCTACTTCTTGCTGCGATTGCAGTAGAGATGATCGTTACTTCAATAAAGGGATTTTTCAACCTTTAATTAAGCGTTAGCAAAGCCAACTTTGCGTTCAGCGCTTTCGCCAACTTCGATAAAGGAAATTTTCCCATTTGGGATAACAGTGATTCGACCCTTGACGTCGGTCAAAGTTATTGATTTACCAGAATCTATTGCGGCAGTAACTAAAGCGATTACTTTTTCAGATTCAAGCTCGCTCTCGATGTGCAATTCTTGTGGTGCATCTGTGATTCCGATACGGATCTCGGTACGTGCACTGCTTGCGCTCTTCTTAGTAGCCATGTTTTAAGTTTAATCCTTCAGGTTAGTTAGCGCGAGTTATGAGTTGGATTTTGGGAATCCCGAGATTCCGCGCCAGATTAGGTTGGAGACGAGTTCGCCGGCCGCTGAACGATCAATCTTGCCATCACGGGCTAACCAGTGGCGTGCTGAGGTTTGAACAGTTCCAATTAATCCAACCGCGAGCATCATTGAAGCATCTTTATTCAGACCGGTATCCAGTGAGATAACAGCCGAAAATGCGGCGGCACAGTCATAGGTCATGCGATTTAAACGTTCGCGCACTTGCGGTTCCACATTCATATCGCTCTCAAAAAGAAGGCGAAATGCTTCGCCCTCTCTATTTATAAAATCAAAATAGGCATCGACGGTTGCGGTTACGCGCTCGGAATTATCTGAAGTCGAAGCAACAGCTTTTTGAATTTCAAAGATTAGTGAATCAATATGGAGATCAAGGACGGCTAAATATAAATCTAATTTTGATGGGAAATGCTGATAAAGAACTGGCTTGCTTACATTTGCACGATCAGCAATCTCATCCATTGCTGCAGAGTGATAACCAGCTGCAGTGAATACTTCCAAGGCAGCGGCCAATAGTTGCGCACGACGCTCATCGCGCGGTAAGCGACCTTTATTTGAATTGCTTTCCGTGCTCTTTTCAGTATCCATTGTGCTAATCCTAAGGTCTGGCGGGAAAAGATGCGAATTCTTTGCAAAAATACCCAAGCGTTCATCGCTAGGATTAAGGTTCAAGATTTGCAAGCGAGAAGAGAGAAATGTGTCGGCAACACTTAAGCCACTTGTAGAACCAGGCCCGGAGTTAACCGTCGATGAGGTCCGTCGTTATAGCCGACATTTAATTATTCCGGATGTTGGAATGATGGGACAGCGCAGATTAATGAATGCGAAAGTTCTATGTGTTGGCGCAGGTGGACTTGGCTCGCCAGCTCTGATGTATCTGGCAGCAGCCGGAGTTGGAACTCTTGGAATAGTTGAGTTCGATGTAGTCGATGAATCAAATTTACAACGTCAGATCATTCACGGGCAATCCGATATCGGTAAGAGCAAGGCACAAAGTGCCAAAGAATCAATTGCTGAAATCAATCCATATGTAAAAGTCAATATTCACGAAGTTCGTTTAGATGTAGATAATGTGATGGAACTATTTTCACAATACGATCTAATTGTTGATGGAACAGATAATTTTGCAACCAGATATTTAGTAAATGATGCGGCTGTCTTACTTAAGAAGCCCTACGTCTGGGGTTCGATTTATCGCTTTGATGGCCAGGCCAGCGTCTTCTGGGCCGAACACGGTCCGTGCTATCGCTGCCTTTATCCAGAGCCACCACCTCCAGGAATGGTGCCAAGTTGCGCCGAAGGTGGCGTGCTTGGCGTGCTTTGCGCATCAATTGGTTCTATTCAAACAACTGAAGCAATCAAGTTAATTGCTGGTATTGGCGAACCCTTGGTTGGTGAGTTAATGGTCTATGACGCACTTGAGATGAGCTATCGCAAGGTGAAGATTCGAAAAGATCCTAACTGCCCGATCTGTTCAGAACATCCTTCCCAAACGCAATTACTTCCAGATTACGAATCCTTCTGCGGCATGCTCTCTTCAGGTGCCGAGGAGGCAGTTACTGGTTCCACTATCTCCGTGACCGAACTTAAAGCCAAGATGGATGCGCATGATAATTTTATGTTGATCGATGTTCGCGAGCCGGGGGAGTTTGAGATTGTTCGAATTCCAGGTTCGACCTTGATTCCTAAGCAAGAATTCTTAAATGGCAGCGCACTTGAAAAGTTGCCACAAGATCGGCCAATTATTTTGCATTGCAAATCTGGAGTTAGATCTGCTGAATGTTTAGCAGTGCTAAAGCAAGCCGGTTTTGCTGATGCAACACATGTAGCGGGAGGGGTAGTTGCCTGGGTTAAGCAAATTGATCCATCACTACCAATTTACTAAATGAAACAACGGCAAATCCTTTTAGTTCACGCACACCCAGATGATGAAACCATTAACAATGGCGCAACCATGGCTAAGTATGTTGCCCAGGGTGTTGGTGTAACTCTCGTAACCTGCACACGCGGCGAGGAGGGTGAAGTTCTAGTTCCAGAACTTGCTCATCTAGCAAGCGCACAGACCGATCAATTAGGAACGCATCGCGAAACTGAACTCACCAATGCCATGAAGGCGCTAAATGTAAGAGATCACAGATTCCTTGGCGCACCAGATAAGAAATATCGCGATAGCGGAATGATGGGGACCGAACCAAATAATCGAAGTGATTCTTTCTGGCAGGTTGATTTGGATGAAGCGGCGAGCTATCTAGTAAAGATAATTCGTGAGATAAAGCCAGAAATTTTGATTACTTATGATGAGATCGGTGGTTATGGACATCCCGATCACATTCAAGCTCATCGAGTTGCTATGCGCGCTGCAGAGTTAGCTAGTAAGGCTGACTATGGTGATGGTCAACCTTGGGAGATCTCAAAGATTTATTGGAACACGATGCCAAAGTCGGTAATCCAAGCCGGAATTGAAAAGATGAAAGAGATTGGTTCAGATTTCTTTGGTGCCGAGAGTGCGGATGATTTGCCATTTGCAAAGCCGGATGAAGTGGTCACTACCTTAATTGACGGAACCGCTTTTATTGATCAAAAGATGGCCGCGATGGCAGCCCACCCAACTCAGATCGAACTAGATGGGCCGTTCTTTGCGCTTTCAAATAATTTAGGAAATCAAGTCTGGGGTCACGAGTACTACACCTTGGTTAAGGGCGTGAAAAGCACAAAGCTAGATGAAAAGGGTTGGGAGAGCGATCTCTTTGATTAACTACTTAAAGTCAGTAGTTGTTGGGGTGGTTTTGGGCATAGCCGGAGTTTTGTTGTACAACACCTTGGTACCGGTTGGATTATTAGTTACATTAATTTCAACTGGAGTCGGAATTTGGTTCTTAGGTAGAAGTCTAGGAAGTCGCAAATTCAAATTTATCTCTGCCCTAAGTTGGCTAGCAGTAGTGCTCAGAGCGGGGACGCCAGGCAATGGCAACGAACTTCTTATTTTGGGTAATTTGACTGGAGATTTATTTTTGCTCTTTGGAATTGCTACGGTTACTTTCTCAGCACTTCGGAAGATTTAAATTAAAGCCAATCCCATTCTTGCCCAAGGGGAGTATCACGCACCGAAATTCCATTTGCCAGTAACTGATCGCGCATCTCATCACTCGCCTTGAACTCTTTATTCTGGCGAGCAATTGCCCGGCTATTTAGCATTTGTAATAGCTCTTCTTTGGGTTGCCGCTTTTGCGCTGCCTTGCGAGTTAAATCCAGACCAAAGAGTTGATCGACCTTCTCTGCAATCGCACGTTTGGTTGCCGGGTTTATGGATTCATCCTTCTCTAACTTACGCAGCTTTTGAACTGCCCTTGGAGAATCTAGGTCCTGATTAAAATTAGTGGCTATTTCTTTACTCTTGTCCTCAAGGATTTGCGAATCGACTTCACCGGAAGTATCAGCGAATTTTTCGCGCCATTTATTTAAAGTGCTATTTGCTGCTTTCAGAGAGTCCCAAGTTAGATCCATCTGACTTCGATATCTATTTTCTAAGAGCGCAAGGCGCAGTGAGAGCGGATCCAAATCTCGCGCCACTAAGTCTTTCAAAAGGACTACATTATTGGCGCTCTTAGACATTTTTCGACCTTCAAAAAGAAGGTGTTCACCATGAACCCAATTTGTTACTACTTCTCGATCTACCGCAGCATTTGATTGGGCGCGCTCGTTTTCGTGGTGCGGAAAGCGCAAGTCAATCCCACCTAAATGAAGATCGACGGCCCCATCTAGTAATTCAAGTGACATTGCAGAACATTCAATATGCCATCCTGGAAATCCAATTCCCCAAGGTGAATCCCAGACCATTTGTGTTCGATTTCCTGCCGCCTTCCATAAGGCCCAATCTGCGTGGAATCGCTTAGCGCCATCATCAACATATTCGTATCTGTGACCAGGCTTTAGTGAATCCAATCTATTTCCTGAGATTGCGCCATAACTTTCAAAGGTGCGAACATCGAAGTAGACCGTGCGATCACTTCCTAGATAGGCATGCCCTTTTGATATCAATTTTTTAATAAGTGAGATCATTAATTCAATCGTCTCACTCGCACGCGGATAATTATTAGCCGGAGTTACATTTAAGAGCGAAAGGTCTTCATGAAACCTAGCTTCATAGAGACGGGCAATATCAAATGGATCTTTTGCCTCTGAACTTGCCTGAGAGAGAATTTTATCTTCACCGATCTCGTTACCCTCAAAATCCTCGCCCATATGTCCAACATCAGTAATATTTTGAATAAGCAGAGTCTTTATATTTGAATAATTAAGAGTTCTGACTATTAAATCACTTAATAAAAATGTTCGTAAGTTTCCGACATGCGCATCACGATAAACGGTTGGGCCACAGCAATAGATGCGCACGGTCTGACCATTACTTGCCGCAATTTCCAAAACCTCTCGAGCCTTGGTATCAAAGAGGTAGAGCCCGGTTTTCATGATTGACGTCTCATCGTAGTGTCAGAAGGAACAACCTTCCAGAGTGCGATTGTTGTTGGATCGAAGGTGACGGTAGTTCCGTCTTTCAAGGTCACTGATGTCAGTGTGGCTAAAGTCCCAAGCAGATCCCTGAAACCGCCTTCGGGGTCATGCATTCTGATTGAGACGCGCAAGCCAATTTCACTCTCCATCGGGGCAGGCTTGGGTTGCGAGAATTCACCGGACATAGGCAGTATTCTCTACCTATTAGCCAGTAATTGTTGGCCAGAACTCGAGTGGGGGAATAAGCGTGACCTACGTAATTGCAGAACCATGTGTCGATGTTAAAGATAAGTCATGCATCGAAGAATGCCCGGTTGATTGCATCTATGAAGGTAACCGCATGCTCTACATCCAACCCGATGAGTGCGTTGACTGCGGCGCCTGCGAGCCAGTTTGCCCAGTTGAAGCAATCTATTATGAGGACGACATCCCTTCACAGTGGAAACAATTTGGCGGAATCAATGGCGAGTTCTTCGTAGAGATTGGTTCACCTGGTGGTGCGAGCAAGGTCGGCCCAACAAATACTGATCACGCAGCTGTTAAATCCATTCCTGCTAAATCTTAAGTAGTACCAACTGAAGCTTCCAGATTTTCCATGGGATGCACTGGCGCCATATTCGGCGCGGGCAAAATCGCATCCAAATGGTGGGATCGATCTTTCGCAAGGAACACCAGTAGATCAGACACCGGAATTTATTCAAAGAGCGTTAATTGAGGCGGCTAATTCACCGAGTTACCCAGTAACCATTGGTACGCCAGAACTTCGAGAAGCGATTAAAAATTGGGCGGCTAATACTTTAGGCGCCAGTGGTGACTTTGATTTTCTTCCAACAATTGGGTCTAAAGAATTAGTTGCCTGGCTTCCGTCAATCTTAGAGAAGAAAAATATTCTTTATCCTAAAGTTGCATACCCGACTTATTTAGTCGGATCCATGATTCATGGAAGTAAAGCGACAGAAGTAGAGATTGACGCAGCCACCTGGCCCGATAGCGATATGGCCTGGATTAATTCGCCATCAAATCCAACTGGAAGAATCCACTCCGAAGCAGAATTAATTTCATGTATTAAATATGCACGAGAAAAGAATTCCTTACTTGTAAGCGATGAATGTTATATAAATTTCCCAGCAGGAGATATGAAACCACTTTCAATTCTTAAATTGGCAGCTGGAAATAATAAGAATTTACTTGCAGTGCATTCACTCTCAAAGCGCTCTAACTTGGCGGGCTACCGAGCAGCGCTAATCGTGGGCGATACGCAAGTTATCGCAGAAATCCGCGAGGTGCGAAAGCACGCCGGAATGATGGTGCCCCTTCCAGTTCAGCGCGCGATGACTGTGGCTTTAAAAGATGAGAATCATGTCCAAGAGCAGGCAGAGCGTTATCGCAACCGGCGTAAACAACTAGTTCCAGCACTTGAATCGGCGGGNTTCAAGGTTGATTACAGCGATGCCGGTTTATATATCTGGTGCACCAGAAATGAAAAGGATTGGGATTCAGTTAGCTGGCTAGCCGATCTGGGAATTGTTGCTACTCCGGGAAGTTTTTATGGCCCTGATGGCGCAAAGCATATTCGCATTGCTCTGACCGCAACCGATCTTCAAATTTCTGATGCGGCGGCACGAATTCTAAGTGCGCTTTAAATGTCACGTGATTTAGATCTAGCCTTTGCGCAAGTTGAGAGTGCTTTTGCGCAATCACAAAACTTAGTTCGGGTAGTGCTTTCAGGGCATCGCAGAAATATGCAGGTTCAATCAGAACGCATTGATATTCGCCCAGTAAAGATTAAAGAGAAGATTTCATTGCAAGTTGCCGAAAATGATGGCCGACAGACTACGACAAAAAATTATCAAATCGGGGAGTTAGATTTCGCTTCTTTAGTTAGAAGCGGTTACGCAAATATCCTGGTTGAATCAACCGATCAAACTATTTCACTTCGCATAACGAAAAAGGGTGAGGCGCTCCTTCACGAAGATAAGGCAGTGCGAGAGCAGAATCTAGAACATGATCGGGTTAAAGAAAGATTGCTATCGCCCTCAGATCCATATCTAATTGAGATCGGAATCTCAGATGCAAAGGGCGTCGTAAAACCCACTCGGATGGATAAGTATCTACAAGTTGAAGAATTTCTAAGACTTTTGGTACCAACTTTAAATAGTGCAATTTCTGCCGGGCAGATCCCAAAGCCAACAGAGCAAGATCCATTAATTGTGACCGATCTCGGGTGTGGAAGTGCTTATTTGACCTTTGCAACCCATCAATATCTGCGAAGCGTGGGCCTTGCGGTTAAGGTTGTTGGAATTGATATTCGACCAGATTCATTTAAGAAAAATAGTGAGATTGCTGCAAAATTGGGAATCAGCGAAACCATTGAATTTAGAGCGCAGTCAATCGAAGATGCTGCTACTTCAAAGGTAGATATAGCTATCGCACTTCATGCCTGCGATACCGCTACCGATGATGCCTTGGCCTGGGCAGTTAACTCCGGTGCAAAATTGATATTAGTTGCCCCATGCTGTCAGCACGACCTACAAACTCAGATGACACAAAGCCCGGAACCCTGGAACTTACTAACACGATATGGCCTGGTTAAGGAGCGCTTGGGAGATTTATTAACCGACACGCTACGTGCGCAAATTTTGAAATTTCATGGATACCGAAGTGAAATTATTGAATTTATTGGTGGCAACCACACTCCGCGCAACATCATGATTCGGGCTGTTAAAACTGGAGCACCCGTAGATCCTGAAGAACTTAAGCGATATCAAGAACTGATTGGTATGTGGCAGGTAAAACCAGCCCTAGAAGAACGATTGGCAGCTAATTAATCTGCGTCCCATACATGCGCGACAGGGAAAACTCCTGATGTCTTCCAAGTTCGGCTGCTGTTAATTTTCCATTTGCAACATCAACAATTTCATTAAAAATTAATTCACCGACTTCGCGTAAAGTCTGAGTGCCATCAGCGATGGTTCCAGCATTTAAATCAATCAAATCCGGAATAGATAGCGCCATTTGAGTATTTGTAGAGACCTTTATTGTCGGAACCACTGCGCTCCCAGTTGGGGTGCCGCGACCTGATGTGAAGACCACAATATTTATTCCGGCAGCCGCAAATCCAGTTAATTGTTCGATGTCATGACCAGGAGTGTCCATAAAATATAAACCGGGTTTTGGAGCGGGATCTGCATATTCCAGAACACCAGTAAATGGTGCACTTCCGGCCTTCTTTGCCGCACCAAGGGATTTCTCTTCTAGCGTTGTTAATCCGCCTTCAATATTTCCTCGTGAAGGTTGGGCACCGCGCATATCAATCCCTTCGTAATTAATGGACCTCTCATACCTAGCAACAGTTTCGATAATTTGCTTACCAACGTTTGGATCCAAGGCGCGTGCAGCTAATAAATGTTCAGCTCCTAATATTTCTGTGGTCTCGCCCAATACCGAAACCGCTCCGAGTTCAACCAACATGTCACTTGCCACGCCAAGAGCGGGATTGGCTGTAATGCCGGAGAGCGCATCGGAACCGCCACATTCAAGCCCTAAGTGCAGAGAACTCCAGGGAACGCTGACTCTGGCAACTTGATCCGCCAAAGCTAAATACGAAATGGCCTCTTTAAGTGCAATCTCATATAAGAGTTCCATAGAGCCAATTTCACTTACATTAACAATGGTCGAATTTGAAAGGCCGATTGACTTACTCTTATCAATAATTTCTAATTCACCGGGAGTACCAAGGGTAAGAAAGATTGTGGCAAAGATATTTGGATTCGCAGCAAAGCCAGTCATCACTTTAAATATTCTCGCAAAGTCAGCATCAATCTCACCCGACCAGTCATGAGTGATGGCAACTGCTGCACTCTCCTCACTTATTCGTCGAGCGGTTGCACAGAGAGCTGAATGTAGAGGCATGACTAAGACTTGATTTCTAAAACCCACTCTTCCATCGGCTCGTGGGNAACCAGTCAGTGATTTAGACACTTCGCACCACCCGGGGCGCAATAATTTCGCCTGCCTTGGAGAGCTCGGATTTTGTCTCTTTGCCATCAGCAACATCGAGAATGAAGTTTAGGATTGCCGACGAAGTGGATCCGTTAGGAAGATCAAACTCTTTAGCCAGAGCGCTGTGGAGCGCGCTATCACTTGCAATATTTATGGTCGGGATCAGCGGGAAGCCAGATGGTGGTTGATTTGGTTCAGTGAATGAAACTATTAGGTGCACGCCCCTACGCATCAACTCTGAAAAATTTAAACCTGGATTCTTATTCTGATCTGCAATTTCAAATTTGATCCCGCTCGCCTTTAGCTCCGCGATTAGAGATTCAATCTCGCTATTTGAATTTGAAAATTCCACACCAACCACTAATTCATCCAGATTTTTTAGATGTGGGGGATAGGTAGATTTCAAGAGTTTTGCCGCGGTAATCCCATCGTTAAAAGTTCCGGCAACGCCACCGCTTTCCTGGATGACTAAATAGCTAGTAGTCGGATTACTTTCCTTAACCTTTGCCGCGAGTTCATTTCCCTGAATAGTTTCACAGCCAAGGCCGACAATTAGTACGGTTCCGACATTTGGATGCTTTGCTAAATCACAGAAAAAATCAGATATACCTTCAACATCATTTCCGATAATTCCACACCCATGTTGGTGGGCAAAAGTCTTGGAGCCGACCTCATTCGCAATTCGACTTGCGATGCGAGTCGAGCAGACAACTGAGGGGAGAATTAATTGATAGTCGCGAATTCCTACCCCACGAAGGGCCCGGTCAAATCCCTGGCGCTTCATTTAACTTGTTCCGCAGAGAGGCGATCACCTAGGACATTGTGGGTATGAACGTGCTCACCAACTTTAATATCAGAAGTTGCATGGCCCATACGTTCGCCATATTTAATAACACCTTCATTTTTTGAAATGGGTTTCGTTGCGATCTTATGGCCACGTTGGATTTGATTTAGAACTTCGATTTGCAAGCCATCTTGTTCAATTATTGATCCGGACTCTAAATCGGCCAATGCAACGGCGATATTGTCTATTGTGTTTAAGATCAAGAGGGAGCGCATTAGAAAATTAAGGATACAGCGGAAAAGGCTGGTTAAATAGGGGTATGACAAAGCGAAAGTTTCCGGGCTTTAAAGCCCTGGCTGGCCTATTGCGATTTCGTAAGCCAATTCTTAGTAGCAAAAAGCGTAGATTGACCAGAGCTCTAACTATTTATGATCTTCGAGATGTTGCGAAACGTCGAACCCCCAAAGCACCATTTGACTACACCGATGGTGGCGCCGATTCAGAGAGCTCTCTCTCCCGAGCTCGCAAGGCATTTGAGGATATTGAATTTCAACCACGTGTTCTGCGCGATGTCTCGAAGGTTGATCTTTCGGTAAATATGTTGGGTAAAACGATGGCGATGCCGATCGGTATTGCTCCCACAGGTTTCACTCGAATGATGCAAACCGAAGGCGAAGAAGCTGGCTCAAAAGCAGCGCGCGATGCGGGAATTCCATTCACGCTTTCGACAATGGGTACTCGATCAATTGAAGATGTTGCTCGATTTGCTCCTGATGGAAGAAATTGGTTCCAGTTATACATGTGGAAAGATCGCGATCGCAGCATGGGTCTAGTCGATCGCGCTAAAAAAGCTGGTTTCGATACTTTGGTATTGACCGTTGACGTACCAGTAGCTGGTGCCAGACTTCGCGATGTTAGAAATGGGATGACAATTCCACCTTCGCTAACTTCAAAAACGATTTTAAATGCTATTCCAAGACCAGCTTGGTGGATTAATTTCTTAACCACCGACCCACTTACCTTCGCATCTCTTGATTCATGGAAGGGCACAGTTGCCGAACTTCTCGATTCAATGTTCGATCCAACAGTTACCTTTGAAGATCTAAAGTGGATTCGAAAGCAATGGGATGGAAATCTGGTCGTTAAAGGTATTCAAAACGTGGAAGATGCCAAGCTAGCCGTTAAGGCTGGGGCGGATGCAGTGACTCTTTCTAACCATGGTGGCCGACAATTAGATCGGGCCCCAATTCCATTTCACCTAGTCCCAGAAGTTCGCAAGGCCCTTGGTAAGAAATTTGAGATCCATGTCGATACTGGAATTATGCATGGCGCAGATGTTGTAGCTGCCATTGCCGCTGGTGCAAACTTCACTTGGATCGGTCGCGCTTACCTGTACGGCCTAATGGCTGGGGGTAAGGAGGGTGTAGATCGCTCGCTTGAAATTTTGCGCACTCAAATGACTCGCACCATGAAACTTCTCGGTGCTCGTTCATTAGATGAATTAAAACCAGAGCACGTGAGTTTTATAGTCAGGTAATTTGCTTTGAGTGTTAGCACTCGCAAAAGAACTCTCTCTGCGTTTTAATGCGCGTAGCCTGACCCTGTAAGCATTTACGGTCTAGTAAATGCGGAACGGACAGGCCATGTCGGGTTGGTTTTCACACTTCATGAATCTTCATGCTGTTTATTTAAAATGGGGCTGGATTCAAGTATCGGTAACAAATTTGATTGTTATTTTGCTGATGTTCACTATCTTTGGGCTAGCACTTTTTCTTCCATTCCCTGATCGGCGCAAGGGGGATAAGAAATGAGCAAGAAATTGTGGACCGCAAAAGTTCGTGAAGCCTGGCAGCGAAACTTGCCAATTGAAAAGTTATTGCCCGATACTCAACCCGCCTATGTAGCTTCATGGATATACGTTTTTGGCGTTCTGACTCTCGCCGCGTTTAGCATTATTTTAATATCTGGTTTGGCGTTAGCCTTTGCTGGACCTGCTTGGTATCACACCTCTTCATTTGGACATTGGGTAAATAGCCTCCACTTCTGGAGCGTGCAACTCTTCTTTGTCTTTATGGTGATTCACCTTTGGGGAAAGTTCTGGATGGCCGCGTGGCGTGGCAAGAGATTGATGACATGGATAACCGGCTCTATCGCATTTGTCGCTTCTATTGCTACTGCTTTTACTGGATATTTGATTCAAACTAATTTCGATTCACAGTGGATTGCCTTTGAAGCAAAAGATGGTTTCAACTCTGTCGGGATTGGAGCATTTTTCAATGTTACAAACCTTGGGCAGATGCTTCTACTTCACGTCGCATTCCTACCATTAATTCTTGGCGCTATCACTTTTGTGCATGTGATCATGGTTCGAAAGCGCGGAGTTGTTCCTCCGATTGACGCCGATGAGAACAATACGAAAGTAGACTCGAAATGAGAAAAAAACTGAACTCAAAAGAGGTTTTTGACACCAAACCTTGGTCTGGAAAATTGCGCGAATATGACATTATCAAAGAAGGCGTAATTGCAGTTGTAGTAGTGAGCCTGCTAGTAGTTTCACTTTCGTTCTTATTTGGTTCTCCGGATGAGAAAACCTTAACTTTTCGGGGTTGGGCACAAAGTAATTCCGATAACTTCTATGCCACTACAGTCCAAGAATTAGCTGGAACTAGCACGAGTACTACATATGGCAGACCGTACAATTCAAATGGAGATGGGCTAAATGTTGGCCCACTATTTCTCCAAAAATGGGCAGGGGTTACTCACCGAGTTACGCCAGCGAAGGATTTTGTTATAAAACCTCTCACTTTGGAAGTGCAGCCTGTAGAAGTTGCGGCAGCTCTTGCAACATGGAAATCTGCAACAAGTGCCCAAAAGACTAAATGGGCATCTAATTTGGATAATGCAATAACTAAGAAAGATGGAAAAGTAATGGCAGTTCCCGCAGGGGATTTTGGTCCGGTTCCAGCTCTTGCAAAAGGGTTAACCGAGATGGCAAAGAGTGGCGCCCTAGATGCAGCGCTGCTTTCGCAAGGTGGTTTCTTTCAAACAGATAGCACTAAACAAATCTTATTCTTTGGCGACGGTGCTTACCTTGATGACGCCGGTACTGCTGCAAATCTTCAAGGTGGCACTTGGGGAATGATGAATGAGACTGGAAGATACCCAGGTCAAGCTTGGCTCTGGTTGTATTCCTTCTGGTATCAAATTCCACCATTTAACAACAGTGATTCGCATCCGATCGGCGCAAATGCAGATGCCTACATTATGTTCATTATGGGTGCGCTTTCACTTGGATTGGTTTTGATGCCGCTGATTCCGGGTATTCGAGCAATTCCAGTTCGAATTCCAATTCATAGAGCGATCTGGCGCAATTACTACGCTAACGAGGGAATCAAGCGTCGAAAAGACTAGGCGACATCCAATTTCCAAGTTAGGATTGCCAACATGGAAAAACTTCGTTGGGGATTTATTGGTGCCGGTGGAATTGCAAAGCGTGCGCTTTATCCAGCAATTTCAAAATCAAGTTATGGTGAGATCTATGCAGTCGCATCTCGTGATCGCGATAAGGCATACACAATTTCACCAACTGGATTGATCTACACCAGTTACGAAGAACTCTTGGCCGATCCAAAGGTCGAGGCCGTATATATCTCACTTCCAAATGCCTTCCACCTTCCTTGGGCGATTAAGGCAATGCGCGCCGGAAAGCATGTTCTTTGTGAGAAGCCGTTAGGCATGAACGCCGCTGAAGTTCGCGAAGCAATTGCAGTCTCTAAGGAGACCGGAAAGTTATTCGTTGAGGCAAGTTGGAATCGTTGGCATCCACGTTCCCAAAGAATTCAAGAGTTAGTTGCCGCAGATAAAATCGGTAAAGTAGAAAGAATTCGTTCAGCATTTACCTACGATGGATTAGATGATGGAAACATCCGCCTCGATCCAAAAATTGGCGGCGGAATTCTCTATGACCTAGGACCTTACTCAACTGTTGCCCCACTTTGGATTATGGGCTTTCCACCTGTGCAAGATCTAAAGGCACAAGTTGTTTGGCACAAGAGTGGCGTAGATGAGACCACACGTCTTAATTACACCGTTGCCGGAGCAAAGGCAGAGACCGTAGCCTCTTCAAATATTCAACTTTCACATTGGTTGATTATTGAAGGAAGCAAGGGTTCTATTCGCACCGGTGGAAATGATTCTTTCAATTCCCACAACAACCCAAGTTCACTGATTATCGAAGTTAAGGGCAAGACCAAGATTGAACACTTCGAAGCTTGCGATCCATACCAATTGATGTCTGATGCCTTTGCCCGCCGAGTACGCGGTAAGAAGGATTGGGTCATGCCACTTGAAGAGTCGCTGCGCTTTGCAGAGTTGTTCGATGCTGGCTTTGCCGCGATGGGGCGCCCATAATTTCTAAAAATATTGGGGCGCGAATTGCTGGGGTTTTTGGCGCAATCCTGCTCTTTATCTCCTTGCCATACTCCGGAATTTGGTTAGGGCTACTAACAACCAGCAACCCAGATTATAAGAAAGTCCAAGTTGAATTCAGTGGCACCTTCTGGACCTTGGTTGATATCGCAGCATTGCTATTCGTTATATTTATTTACTTCTCTAAGAAACGCAGAATCACCTTTGTAATTTTGGGATTCATCTTTGCCGCTTACTCACTCTTTGCCGTTCTAAATAAGAGCGCACTTACATCGGTGGCACAATCTGCCATTAAATCTGGAAATAACTCTAAAGGCGGCCTGGCAGTTGCAATAGAGAATTCGCTCTTAGATCACAGTTTTGTTCGCATTGGAATTTATGGGGCGCTACTGGCGCTGCTTTGCTTTGTTATTGGATTATTTCCAAAGCGAAAGAAAGTATCTCGCTAACCGATTAGTTCCCGATCGTGAGCCTTTGAAGCATCATGATGACATATGAAATTCTCTTTAACCTTTGAGCAAGGTTCACATAGGAGATTTAATTCGTGGCAAGTTTTTGTGCCACAATTATAAAATTGTTTGGTTTTAGAGCCACATTTGTCACATTCGCCAACAATCTTGGTTTCTTCGGTGAAGTCGACAGCCATGCGCTTATCGAAGGTATAAAGCGAACCTTCCCAAAGCTCTTTATCGCCGTATTTATTTCCATACCGGACAATGCCGCCCTTAATTTGGTAAACCTCTTTAAAGCCACGATTAATCATTACTGCCGAAAGAATTTCGCAGCGAATTCCACCGGTGCAATAGGTCACAACCGGCTTATCCTTTAGATGGTCGTATTTCCCACTTTCAACTTCGGCGACAAAATCTCTTGAGGTTGCTACATCTGGAACAACCGCATCCTTAAACTTGCCAATCTTTGCCTCAAAGGCATTTCGACCATCGAAGAAGACAACTTCCTCACCACGTTCTTTAACTAATTCATTTACCTCATAAGGTGCCAAATGTTTGCCCCCATTTACAACACCGTTCTCATCAACCTTGATCTCATCTGGATATCCAAAGGAGACCAACTCGGGACGAATCTTTACGCTCAATCTTGGGAAGTCAGTTCCGGTTCCTTGCGACCACTTAAAATCAATTCGATTAAAACCTGGATATTCCTTGGTCGCCTTCACATATTTCTTTAGGGCTGACATATCGCCACCCAAAGTTCCATTAATTCCATGTTTAGAAACAATAATTCGACCCTTAAGGCCAAGTGATTCACAAAGGGTGCGCTGCCAAAGCTTTAGCGCATTTGGATCGCCTACCGGGGCAAAGCCGTAATAGAGGATTACCTTTTGTAGTTCCACGGGTAAATCTTAACGCGCGGTTTCGCTTACTATTTCGCGGTGTATGGCAGGCGTGGATCAGGTAGTTGCCCCTGCCAAACTTCCCGGATCCAACTCTGAGTTGGGTCATCGGTGATATTCCAAGAACGATCGGGATCAGGTCCCGCCATTACATTCATAAAGTACAAGTCATAACCTGGGGTTGCCATTACTGGACCATGCCAGCCATGAGGAACCAAGACAACATCACCAGTGCGAACCTCAGCAAGTAAATCAAATTCTCGTTGATCGGAAGAGTGGCCGCGGATATAACCAATTGGATCAATTTCTTCTTGTACCGGTAAACCTCTCGCAACTGCAGATTCGAAATAATAAATCTCTTCTAGGTTTGATTCCACACCTGGAATATATGTGTCGTGTTTATGCGCCGGAGAACCGGACCAATTTCCACCCGGAACAATTACCTCAACAACGATAAATCGATCAGCAATTAATTCTTCAGGAACACCAAAATTATGAACCTGCCTTGAAGAAGGTCCAGTCCCACGTATAAAGACTGGCACTCGATTTGCTGGAATAAATTTTGCCGGATACGAATTCTTTGCAGGAGCTTCGGCGATAATAAATCGACCACTGCCAGTGATAGTTACTGAGGTATCAATCGAAAGGTAAAGCAGATCGGTTGGGCCATGAAAAACACTCTTGCGACCTGCTAGATCTACGGTCTCAACGCTTCCAGCAACTTCATATTCAACCTTTATGCCTGCCCCATCTAGCGGCCAGATCAATCTTTCTACCTTATCGGCCGCAATCTTGAATTCTCTTGAACTTTCAAATGAGCCAACCCGCATTCCAGTGTGCTGCCACCCGGGAAGTTGATCGTTAACAATTACTTCCCAAGGACCCTGGGTTAAGGATCCCTTTTTGAAATGAAAGTTCATGACCTTAGTTTTGTGGGAATCCGAGATTAATTCCACCATGACTTGGGTCCAACCAGCGGCTAGTTATGGCCTTGCCACGAGTAAAGAAGTGGACTCCTTCTACGCCGTGAGCCTTGGTATCGCCAAATAGTGAGTTCTTCCAACCACCGAATGAGTAGTAAGCAACTGGTACTGGGATAGGGACGTTGATTCCGATCATTCCGACTTCAACTTCATTCTGGAATCTGCGAGCAGCGCCGCCGTCATTGGTAAAGATTGCGGTTCCATTTCCAAACGCACCGGTATTGATCAATTTAACGCCCTCGTCATAACTCTTGACGCGAACAATTGATAGGACTGGCCCGAAGATTTCTTCGGTGTAGACCTTTGATGTCGTTGGAACGTTATCAATAAGGGTGGGTCCAAGCCAGAAGCCACCGACTTCACCATCTACTTTGATGCCGCGACCATCGACTACAACCTTTGCGCCATCTTTCATCGCTACCTCAATATAACCAGCGACCTTGTCACGATGTTCTTTGGTTACTAGAGGACCCATGTCGCAATTGCGGCGTCCATCACCGATCTTTAGCTTCTCCATGCGAGTAACAATCTTTTCGATAAGCGCATCAGCGACAGGTTCAACGGCAACCACAACGGAGATTGCCATGCAGCGCTCGCCAGCCGAACCAAATCCGGCATTGATGGCAGAGTCAGCAACTAGCTCGAGGTCAGCATCGGGCAGCACCAACATATGATTCTTAGCTCCGCCAAGTGCTTGAACTCGCTTGCCATGTTTTGCACCGGTCTCATATACATATTGCGCAATCGGTGTTGAACCGACGAAAGAGATTGATTGAACTTCTGGATGTGTCAGCAGACCATCGACAGATTCTTTATCGCCATTTAGTACCGTGAAGACACCATCAGGCAATCCAGCTTCCTTCCAAAGTTTTGCCATCCAAATTGCAGCAGTTGGATCTTTCTCAGAAGGTTTCAGAATTACGGTATTGCCAGCTGCGATTGCAATAGGGAAGAACCACATTGGAACCATTGCTGGGAAATTAAATGGGCTGATGATTCCAACTACACCAAGTGGTTGGCGAGTTGAGTAAACATCTACACCAGTTGAAACATTTTCAGAGTAAAAACCTTTAAGTAGATGTGGAATGCCTACGGCGAATTCAACTACTTCTTGCCCACGCGTGATTTCACCTAAAGCGTCGGAGAGAACTTTTCCATGTTCGCTGGTGATGATTTCAGCAAGTTCGCCCTTTTTTGCATTTAGTAATTCGCGGAAGTTAAAGACAATTGCTTGGCGCTTAGCCAAGGACATATCGCGCCAGGCTGGGAATGCTTTTGCGGCACTAGAAATCGCAGCTTCGATCTCTTCCTTGTTAGCCAAGGCAACGCGCTTGGTTTCAACACCGAGTGCAGGATCAAAGACCGGGGAGGTGCGACCTGACTTGCTCACATATTCAGAACCATTAATCCAGTGATTAACTACAGGAAGGTTTGACATATTTTTCTCCGCTCTCGATTAACCGTGCACTAATTTTGCGGCAGTGTCTACTGCTGCAATGACATTTCCATCATTTGGATATAACAAACTTCTTCCAACAGTCAAACCTTTAACTCCTGGCAACTTTAAAGCCGCTGCCCAAGATGCAAATGCTTTATCTTGATCCTTTTCGGTATCGCCACCTAATAGCAGGGTTGGCAATGTGGTGGATCGCATTACTCGTTCCATCTCTGGCACTACCGGAAGTTTTAACCAGCTGTAGGCACTTGAATTGCCAAGCCCTGAAGTAATTGCAATTGAAAGGATGACTTCATCAGGGGAGAGATCATTCTTGATTGCGCCATCTACCCATTTAGAAATGAATGGCTCTAACATAATTGGAATCTTTAGAACTGCCGCATCATTAATTGCTTTGGCTGATGCCTCAAGCGTCGCTACTGTTGCAGGATCTTGATGGTTGATGCGAATTAGATTCTTGGCGAAATCAAGGCCAGCTTTCTTAATTGCCGCGATGTCATATGCGGTATAGCGGTCATCCATCTCAAAACTAGCGCCGCGAATGCCACCGCGATTCATCGAGCCAACCAAGATCTTGTTATCAAGTACCCCTAGAAGAGCTAAATCTTCGATGATATCTGGGGTTCCAAGGACGCCGTCGACACCAGGACGTTCCAGGGCTTTCACCAATTTTTCTAATAATTCATAACGATCAGCCATTGCAGTAGGAGCATCGCCAACTGCTAGCGCGCCACGAGCAGGATGATCTGCGGCAACGATAAATAATTTATTGTCACCCTTCAGAAGCGAACGCTTCCTTCGGTTGGCTAGAGCTTGTGCAATTTTCTCGGGTTTCTGCGCACGAATCTCGCGTAATTTCTCAAAGGAGATACTCATTACTTTAAGCCTCCTTTGGCATTGATCTCGGCTAAAACATCCTCGACTTCTCCAAGAGTTGGCATCGCGGTTGAACATTCCAAGCGAGTGGCGACAATTGCCCCAGCTACATTTGCAAATTCAAGTATTTTTCGAAGCGGCCAGCCTTGAATTAGGCCATAACAAAGCGCCCCACCAAAGCTATCGCCAGCACCCAAACCATTTACAACTTCGACCATATATGGCGGAACTTCTACCGTCTCTTCTTTGCTCTTTGCTAGAACACCCTTTGGACCTTGCTTAACAATTGCAAGTTGCACACCACGTTCAAGTAATGCATCTGCGGCTCGAAGCGGCTCTGTCTCCCCAATTGCAACCTCGCACTCTTCTTTATTCCCAACCGCAATGGTTACTTGCGAAAGTGCTTTTTCAATCTCAACGGTAGCTTCTTTGGGCGAGGCCCAGAACATTGATCGGTAATCAAGGTCAAGAATGGTGTGCTCTTTGCGGCCCCGTGCCTGCCAAGCTGCAAAGTGCGCACTGCGTGATGGTTCTTGGGATAGTCCTGTAACGGTGGACCAATAAATCTTCGCTGATTTAATAGCCTCAAGATCCAATTCGACTTCATTGATTACTAGATCGGGCGCCTTTGGTTCGCGGTAAAAATAAAGTGGGAAGTTATCTGGTGGAAATATTTCACAAAATACGACCGGGGTAGGCAGACCGGCCACCCCAGATACATACTTGTCGGAAACATTTAGTCGTTTTAGTTCTTGGTGAATGTAATTACCAAAAGGATCATTTCCAGTGCGTGTAATGATTGCGGTGTTCAAGCCGTATTTAGCTCCGGCGCAAGCGACATTCGTTGCACTTCCGCCTAAAAATTTTTGAAAGGTCTTTACATCTTCAAGACCAACCCCATATTGAAGGGGATAGACATCAACGCTGACTCGTCCGATGGCGATTAGGTCGAAATTACTCGAAGTGCTCATTGGGTAAATCTTCCCCCTTTGGCCCTTGATAGAAAGGCCCTCAGCCGCTAGTCTTTTGGAACGGTCCAAAGATTAGCACAGAGCGGGGGAAGTGCAAAGGTGGCAAAGGTAGCTATCACTGGTTCCAGCGGATTCGTTGGCGGCAATATCGCCAAGGTTTTGCAGCTAGCCGGTCATGAAGTTGTCGGACTTGTCCGATCTTCTGATGCGCCAAAACTTCCATGGGAAACTCGCGTAACTGATTTGTCGAGTATCAATTCGATTTCAAAATCCATCTCAGGCTTCGATGCAATAGTTCATAGCGCAATTGCCAATGACTTCAATCGTTTGCAACAAGATCGCATTTTTGCATATGACGCTTTTGTCGGTCTTACTCAACGGGTTGTACATGCGGCAAATCAAGAAAATGTTCAACCGATCTATATCTCAACGGGTTGGGTTATGGATGGCACTTCACATAATGTTGCAGAATCTGATCCGGGAAACCCCGTTAATTTTTATGGAGTCCTAAAAAGTTTAGGCGAACAAGTAGTTCGCGATCTTGCCCCAAAAAATGGTGCGATTGCAAGAATTGAAGGCGTAATGGGAGTCCATCAAACCCAAGAGGTTGGTCCGCGCACTCAAGATGTTGGCTTTGGCTATTTTGTAACATCACTAGTTTCAGATTTGCGAGCTGGAAAAACTTTTACAGTTTTTGGTGGCGAACGAGTAAATAAAATGACCGCACCTTCACATGCGGCCGAATGCGGCGCTGAAATCGAAAGAATAATTTCCCGAAAGGTCGCGGGAACATTTCATTTGGTAGGCGATGATGCAATTGCACGTATGGATTATGCCCGTTTAGTTTGTGAAGTATTTGATTTGGATAGTGCCTTACTTCGCGAGAGCGACCCACCGCAGGCTGATCTTTTCCCTGGAGCCGTCCCAGTAGATACCTCGCTTTCTAATGTTGTGACTAAGCAGAAGTTGGGCCTGGGAGCCCTCCCACTTCGCAAATTATTGGAGTGCTTGAAAAACGAGATTGATACCGGCGAAATTTCATTTATCACCAAGCCCGAGGTTGCTTAATGACTAATACAACAATGAGCAGAAGTTCTAAGGCGAAAAAGCGCCCCACCATTCGTGATGTTGCCGCCCTTGCTGGAGTATCAAAGTCTTTGGTTTCATTGGTTTATTCATCACCAGAAGTTGTCAGCGAGCATCGCAAGGCGCGAGTGCTTGAGGCTGCTACAAAACTAGGTTTCTCGCCAAACTTCTTAGCTAGATCACTTGCGGCAGATTCCGGAACTTTTGTTGGGATCTTGGTCGCTGACCTGCACAATCCGCTCTTTGCCGAAATTGTTGACCATGTTCGAGCTGAATTAGAGGCACGCGGTCAATATGGCTTTATGACCTCTGCAATGTTGCCGGATGCACAAGGCAATCAAGTATTAGATCGCAGAACCGTAAATGCCTTAATTGATCTGCGCCCTAAGAGCGTTTTGGTAGTTGGATCAATCCCGACTATCCATGAATTATCAGCGCTTCCAGAAAATGTACAGATTGTTGTGGCAAGTGCGATTCCAAAAGGTTTAAATCGTGCTTCTACGGTGAGAGCCGATGACGCCCTTGGAATGCGATTGGTAATTGAACATCTTTTCAACAACGGTCATACTCGTATTGCGCACATAAGCGCAAAAGAGGGCAATGTATCAATTGCTCGCCGTGAGGCATATGTAAATGCGATGACCGAGTTTGGCTTGGCAAAATATATTTCAATCGAAGAATGTGACACCCACTATGAAAGATCTGGTTTCGAAGCCGCTACAAAGTTAATTGAGTCTAAGAGCGCCCCAACCGCAATCACGGCATACAACGATCTATTGGCTATCGGAGTGCAAGAGGCTGTACTTGGCTCAACAAATAAATCGATAGCGGTGGTTGGTTATGACAACACCTTCCTTTCAAATCTGAAACAGATTTCGTTAAGTTCGGTTGATCCGGGAAATATGGCGATTGCCCAGAAGGCAGCGCAACTTTTAACGCAAGAAAACCTATCTACACCAAAACTTGGAACCACACATTTACTTGAACCCAGGTTGATTGTTCGAAACTCCTCAAAAGCAAAGTTAAAGGTGAAATAAATGTCTCGTACCGAAACAGTTCATTCACCATTTGATGGTCGAGTAGTCGGAGAAGTTGCAGTTGCAAGCGTTGCAGATGCCGAGATTGCTATTTCACAGGCAGCCAAAGCATTTGAAAGCTGGCGCAGGACCCCAGCAAATATTCGCGCGACAATATTGATGAAGGCCGCGCAGCTCGCTGATGAAAGATCAGAGGCCATTGCGCAGATTATCTCTGCTGAAAATGGAAAGAGTTTGGTTGAAGCGATAGGTGAAGCATCAAGATCTGGCGAAATAATTCGCTTAGCTGCCTTCGAAGGTTCGCAGCTGTATGGCCACACACTTCCATTGGATGCGAATAAGGGAACCGGTCTGGAAAAACTCGGCTTCACCTTGCGCCAACCAGTTGGGGTAGTTGTTGCGATTAGTCCTTTCAATTATCCGGCGCTGCTGGTTCTTCATAAGATCGCACCTGCTCTTGCAGTTGGAAATAGCGTTGTTCTAAAGCCTGCGCGTACCACTCCTTTAACGGCTCTCGCGCTTGCTCAATGTTTTTATGATGCTGGTCTTCCAGAAGGCGTACTACAAGTTATTACCGGTTCCGGGGCCACCTTAGGTGATGCCCTTGTTATGGATTCGCGGGTGCGCAAAGTTTCATTCACTGGTTCAACAGCAACCGGTACGCACATTGCCAGTGTTGCAGGAGTAAAGAAATTATCTCTAGAACTTGGTTCGAGTTGTCCAGTAGTTGTTTTAGATGATGCCGACATCGAGTACGCCGCAAATGCAGTTGCTCTCGGGGGATATATCAATGCCGGGCAAGTTTGTATCTCAGTACAACGAGTGATTGTTCATGAGAAGGTTATGGCAGATTTCATAGCTGCCTTAAAGCCGAAGGTAGAGGCGATTGTCGTTGGCGATCCAAGCGCTGAGTCCACAAAAGTTGGCACTCTAATTAGTGAAGCAGAAGCCTTGCGAGTTGAGAGCTCGATTGCCCAAGCGATCAACGATGGCGCGAAATTGATAACCGGTGGCGAGCGGACCGGAACCATAATTTCTCCCGCGATAATCACCGAAGTAAATCCATTAGCGAGCATCGCTCAGGATGAATTATTTGGTCCAGCTGTCGCCATTTCTTCAGCAACAAGTGCAACCGAAGCAATTGCATTAGCAAATAACACCGCTTACGGATTGGGCGCAGGAATCTTTACAAAGAATACTGATTTTGCGATTCAGGCAGCGCGAGAGATTGATGCCGGAATTATTCATATCAACTGGACACCACTTTGGCGAGCCGACCTAATGCCTTATGGCGGACTTAAATCAAGCGGCGTAGGTAAAGAAGGCGTTCGATCAACCGTCGAAGAGATGACTGAAGAAAAAACAATAATTCTCCATGGGCGTCCATGGTGAGATCGGGAGAATAAAATGACACAACCAAACTACGGCAAGACTGAACGCTTAACCGTTGCGCAAGCAGTTATTAGATTTATTGCTGCCCAATATACGTTGAGCGATGGCGTTAAGCGCCGTTTCATTCCGGCAGCTATGGGAATCTTTGGTCACGGAAATGTCGCTGGTTTAGGACAAGCGCTCGATCAATACAACGATATTTTGCCCTTTGTTCAAGGTCGCAATGAACAAGCGCTAGTGCACGCGGCAGTTGGTTTTGCAAAGGCTTCTAATCGCACGCAAACATTTGCCATCACTGCATCGATCGGGCCTGGAGCCATGAATATGGTAACTCCAGCTGCGCTTGCAACAGTTAATCACCTGCCAGTTCTACTTCTTCCTGGTGATTCATATACGACTCGTCGCCAGGGGCCAGTACTTCAGCAACTTGAACACCCACTCGGGCCAGATATTTCAGTTAATGATGCCTTCCGCCCAATTGCAAGATATTTTGATCGGATCACCCGTCCAGAACAACTTCTATATTCATTACCAAATGCTTTTAGAGTTCTAGCAAATCCATCTGAGACCGGCGCTGTAGTAATCGCTCTGCCGCAAGATTTGCAATCCCACGCTTTTGATTTTCCAGCAGCTTTCTTTGAAGAGCGAGTTTGGAAAATCCGTCGAACCATTCCAGATATCGAAGATATTGCTGCAGTTGCAAAATTAATTAAGTCCGCGAAGAAGCCGCTAATTATTTCTGGCGGAGGAGTAATTTATTCAACGGCAACAAAGGAACTCGAGGCATTTGCAAATGCGACGGGAATTCCCGTCTCCGAAACATTTGGTGGTAAGGGTTCGATTCAAAACCCAGGCAAGTGGCATTTGATGGGGCTTGGACTTGAAGGCTCGCCTGAGACTAATAAGTTAGTTGCAGAAGCCGATCTGATCCTCTCCATCGGTACCAGATTGACCGACTTTGCAACTGGCTCCCAATCAATGTTCCAAAATCCAGATGTGAAGTTTGCTTCGATAAATATCACTGAACACGATGCAATAAAGCAAGGCGCGACCGCAATCTTGGGCGATGCCAAACTATCACTTGTTGAATTGGCTAAGGCAGTTGCCGGCTATCAAATTCCGGCAGAGTGGTCGGCAAAGATTGATAATGGAGTTGCGATTTGGAGTAAGCAGTTAGCGCAAGCGATTGATCCAGATGCCATCTTTGATAAGTCAACGCTTCCAGATTCACCTGTTACAAATGCAATTCTTACGCAAGGTCAGTTAATTGGACTCATGAATGAAGCGCATCAATCTGGCGACACAATTATTGCCGCCGCAGGTGGTGCTCCCGGTGATATCCAAAAGGCCTGGGATGCCACCAATGGAAAATTTGCTCACCTGGAATTCGGATTTTCTTGCATGGGTTATGAAATTCCGGCAGGTATGGGCGTTCGCTGGGCGACGCCAGATACTTCAAAGCGCGTAACTGTATTTATTGGCGATGGCACTTTTGTTATGGCCCCAACCGAATTGGTTACCGCTTGCCAAGAAGGACTTCCAATGACCGTCGTTATTTCAGAGAACCATGGTTATCAAGTTATTCGCCGACTTCAGATGTGGCGTTCGGGCCATCACTTTGGAAATGAATTCCGCTATCGCCAAGATGGTCCGACCGTTGCGCAAGCTGCTGAAAAAGGTGGAACCGCACCACGACTTGAAGGTGATTACTTGAAGATCGATCTGATCAAGATGGCTGAAGGTATGGGCGCAAAGGCAATTTATGCAACGACGGCAGATGAAGTTCGCGAGGCTTTTAAAGCAACTCGAAACGATGCCGGACCAGTTGTGATTGTTGTTCCAACGATTCAACATGCAAACTTGCCAGCTTCAAATGTTTGGTGGGATGTGGCGCCTGCTGAAGTTTCAACTCAGCCTTGGGTTGCTGAAGTAAAGAAGGAATACGATGCCGGACTCTCAACCCAGAGATGGCATGCCTAAATGCATTCACCGCTAAGTAACGGCGAATTACGCAAATTACTTCGCTCCGGAGTTCAAACTTACGGAACATTCTTAGGTCTTGGGACTCCCGTGGCTGCCGAAATTGCTGCCGTTGCCGGTTTGGATTGGGTCTTACTTGATTTAGAACATGGTTCTGCAAGCGAATCAGATATTGGCCCAACCGTTGTTGCATCTGGTGCATATGGAATCCCAACCATTGTTCGAGTTGAATCACAAGAACGAATTCGAATCGGTCGTGCTTTAGATGCAGGCGCTGCGGGAATCATGGTGCCCCAAATTAAAAGCGTTGCTGAAGTACAAGAAGTAATCAAATACATAAGTTATCCACCAAATGGAGTTCGTGGTGTTGCCACATACAACCGTTCCGCGCTTTGGGGAAATGATTTAACCGGTCTCTCAGATGGCAGTCAGGCTGCCTGCATCATTCAAATTGAAACTCTAGGTGCACTTGAGAACGTGTCAGAGATTGCCGCGATCCCCGAGGTTGATGTTCTCTTTGTCGGCCCACTTGATCTTAGTTTTGCACTAGGAGTGCCGCGCGATTTTAAGAGTGAAAAATTTATTGAGGCAACTAAGCAAGTAGTTGAAGCGGCTAATAAACATAAGAAGGTTGCCGGAATTGTGGCCTTGGATGCGGATGCGGCAGAAGAACTACGTGACCGCGGATTTAAATTTGTGATCATCGGTTCTGATTCAACAATCTTGGCTAATTCCATATCCAAGTATGTAAAGCAATTACGGAAGTAGGGGACATGGCAGATCAGATTTCAAAGCGCCCGGTAGGAGTTGGACTCATCAGCGTTGGCTGGATGGGCAAGGTCCACTCCCGCGCCTATTTAGCCTTGCCGATTGTTTATCCAGAGCTTGGTATCAAACCCCGGCTAGTGATCGCCGCCGATAACGTACAAGAGCGAGCAGATTATGCGCGCGATGTTTTGGGTTATGAGAAAGTCACTTTGGATTACCACGATGTATTAAATGATCCAGAGGTAGATGTGGTCTCCATCTGTGCGCCTAATTTTCTTCACGCCGAGATTGGTATCGCCGCAGCAAAGGCTGGAAAGGCTTTTTGGATTGAGAAGCCGGTTGGCCGTAATGCAGCTGAAACCGAATCAGTTGAGAAAGCTGCCATGGCCGCAGGAGTTGTTACTTCGATCGGATTTAACTATCGAAATGCTCCAGCAGTTGAACATGCCAAGCAATTAATTGAAAGTGGTCAACTAGGTCGAATCACAAATATTCGCGGAACCTTCTTTGCTGATTATTCAGCAGAACCAAATGGCGCACTTTCATGGCGTTTCATTCGTAAATTTGCCGGCAGTGGTGTCTTAGGTGATCTCATGGGTCACTTGGCTGATTTAGTTCAGTATTTAGTGGGACCGATTGCCGAGGTAAGTGGAATTACCAAGACGGTTATTACCGAACGCCCAGTGCTTCAAATGGGAACCGGTACCCACTTCGATGTGATCGAAGGTGGAAAGAAAGAGCCAGTAGAGAATGAAGATTATGGTGGCGCGCTAATTCGTTTTGCAGATAATGCGATAGCCGCAGGTGCGGTGGGAACAATCGAAGCATCACGAGTAGCCGTTGGCCCACGAGCAAGCTACACCTTTGAAATCTATGGAACCGAAGGCTCGGTTAAATGGGATTTTGAAAAGATGAATGAGTTAGAGATTGCGCTCGGTCGCAAAGGTGAGCATGTGGGATATCAACGAGTTATGGCCGGCCCAACTTTTGGCGACTTTGGAAACTTTCAACCAGGACCCGGAACCTCGATGGGTTATGACGATTTGAAAATAGTTGAAGCTCGCAAATTCCTTGAGGCGTATTTTGGTGGCGTTGTCAAGAATTCAAATATCCACGATGCGGTGGCAGCCGCACGGGTGGTTAGCGCAATAGAGGAATCCGCCGAAAGTAAGAAGTGGGTAAGCGTAAAGCCGGCATCTGGCACAACGGCAGCGATCGCAAAATAATTATGACTAATTCAACAGAACAAATTGTCATTGGACTCGGTCCGGTGGCAAGTTCTGTTGTGCAACCAATTTTAGGCGAAGCGATTAGATTCATTCCAAACCCATCCGAATCTGATTTCCAACAAGCTACCGGCGCAATAGTCAGAGCCGCTTATGTTTTTGATAAAGCCATCTTTGCCAAGATGCCAAATTTAAAAGTCATAGCGCGCACCGGCGTTGGCACAGATTTAGTTGATTTAACTGAGGCCGATGAACGAAAGATTCCTGTTCTAATTACTCCAGGAAGCAATACAAATGCGGTAGCCGAAGGCGCTTTTGCTCATATTCTGCATCTAGTTAAGCGTCTTGGCCCCCTTAGTAAATTGGTGGCTGAAGGTAAATTCAATGATCGAACCAAGTACCCAGTTGGCGATTTAGAGGGAGAGGTACTTGGCGTTATTGGATATGGCCGAATCGGCAAACGGGTCTGTGAGATTGCAAAAGCTTTCGGGATGCAGGTGATCGCTTTCGATCCTTTTGCTCAAATCCCAAGCGAGATAAAGGTTGCCAGCCTTGATGAACTTCTTGAAAAAGCAAATGTAATCACATTACATATTCCTCTAACCGAGGAGAGTAAGAATTTAATTGATTCGAAATCAATTGCAAAGATGAAAACTGGTGTTGTCCTTGTTAACTGTAGTCGCGGTGCCTTGATCGATCTCGACGCTGCCTTAACTGCCCTTAATTCTGGAAAAATTGGGGGAGTTGGATTAGATGTATTTGATCCAGAGCCACCGATTCACCATCCAATTTTTGACCATGAAAATGTGGCTTTAACACCACATGTCATGGGGCTAAGTATTAAAGCTACTTTGGCAACATCAGTTGATGCTGCCCAAGGAGTTAGAGATGTACTAGAAGGACGAACACCAAAAGCAATCGCAAATTTAAAATAACGACGAAAGGAAAAAAAATGGGAAAGAAACTAAAGATCGCCGGAGCTCCAATTTCTTGGGGTGTTTGCGAGGCACCAAATTGGGGTCATCAAATGGGACCAGCACGAGTATTAAAGGAGATGGCTGATCTTGGCTTAGGCGCTACTGAGTTTGGCCCACTTGGATTCCTGCCAGTCGATGCAGAAAATCGTGCGCGCGTTCTAAAAGAGCATGGCATGGAAGCAATCGGAGGATTCTTTCCAATCGTTTTGCATAAAGCAGACCATGATCCAATGCCAGAGGTATTAAAGGAGCTGGAAAGTTATAAAGCAACTGGTGCTTACGAGTTGGTTCTTGCAGCTAACACTGGCATCGAGGGTTATGATGAGAAGCGCCCTGAATTAGATGATGCCGGATGGCAGGTTATGTTCGATAACCTAAATAAGATTCGCGCGGCATGCGAAGCTCAAGGAGTAGATGCAGTACTTCACCCACATGTGGGCACCATGGTTGAAACCGAATCAGACATCATGAAAATCATTAATGGTTCAACAATTAAGTTCTGTCTTGATACTGGCCATATGTTTATCGGCGGCTGCGATCCAGTTGCTTTTTCCGCTAAGCATGCCGACCGCGTTGCCCATGTACATATGAAGGATACAAATGCGATTCGCGCCGAGGAAGTTCGAAGCGGAGCGCGTACCTATTACGATGCAATGATCAATGGCCTTTACGCACCACTTGGAAAAGGCGATATCGATATGAAGGCGATCGTAAAGAACCTGGTTGCAGCCGGGTACGACGGTTGGTTTGTTTTAGAGCAAGACCTAGCGATCTTTGAGGAGCCAGCAGCAGGTGGTGGCCCAGTTGAGTTTGCTAGAGAGAGTGTTGCATTTCTGCGCGCAATCGAGGCTGAGCTCTAGTTCTTAACCTTTACTACTTGACCCGACTTTGCGGATTCGGTTGCAGCATCAGCGATAATTAGCGCTTTGCAACCATCTTCGTAAGTTGGGTTAAGTTGTTTTCCGGTCTGAATACTCTCAATAAATAGTTGCAATTCTTTACGGTAAGAAGCGGCATATCGTTCTAGGAAAAATGGCATATAAGCATCACGTTGATCGGCCCCATTTGCATTAAATGAAGTAACCATGGTTGAGGTTAGATTGTTTCCAATCAACATTCCTTTTTCGCCAAAAGCTTCAACTCTTTGGTCATAACCATATGAGGCATATCTAGTATTAATGATTGTCACTAATTCACCATTTACTGAGCGCAAGTTTGTGATCGCGGTATCAAAATCGCCCTCGGCCTTTGCATCGGCCACGACCTTATTTGAGGCAAAGGTTGATACCTCGGCAATATCGCCAACGAAGAAGCGAGCAATATCGAAATCATGGATTGCTTGATCGCGGAAGATTCCACCAGAAACTGCAATATAAGCGCGTGGTGGTGGCGCCGGGTCACGGCTAGTTAGGACTAATTGCTGTAGGCGACCAATCTCTCCAGCTTTGTAGCGCGCATGAACGGCGGCAAAGTTTGGATCGAAGCGACGGTTGAAAGCGATTGAGACATTTGTCTTGGCATTCGCAACCTTCTCCTTGATGGTCAAAGCATTATTAATATCGAGATCGACCGGCTTCTCGCACATCACGTGGATTCCAGCATCCACAGCTCGGCTAATTAGGTCGACGTGGGTTGGGGTAGGGGAACCGACGATGATCGCATCGACATCACCAGATTTAAAGATCTCAGATACATCAGTGGTGTGCTTAACACCGTACTGGCCGGCGAGCTTGGCTGCGCTCTCTTCAACCGCATCTGCGATGATGGCAATCTCGGCACCTGGAGTATCGGCGACGCTGCCAGAATGGACAATTCCAATTCGACCGGCACCGATGATGCCAATTCGCAGGTTCTTAGAACTCATGACGGTCTCCTAATTTGAGGTAAATAATCTGGGCAGATCCTACTTACATTTCTTTCGCACTGCTACGGTTCTCCTTGTATCTGCTCACGCTTCTTCGGATGCCCTCTCCAACCTGGAGGTCAAAATATGGCAAGTTCGCACCAACATCATGAACACAAACTAGCTCCCAATGTTTTAGGACTCTTCGAGTCCGCCGTTATGGGAGTTGCAGGTTCTGCACCTGCTTATTCAATCGCTGCATCAACTGCGCTATTAATTGCCGCTGTTGGTTTAGCTGGCCCAGCCGCACTTCTTTATTGCGGTGTTGCAATGTTTGGAATTGTTTTTGCTTTTAATTATCTAGGTAGAACTGAATCGAATTCTGGTGCAACATACGCATGGGTTCGACGCGGACTTCACCCAGCACTTGGCTACGTAGCTGGCTGGTCACTCTTAATGTGTTCTTCAATCTTTATGGTTGCCGCAACACTTCCAGCTGGTTCTTCATTCCTTGGTCTCTTTTCAGACAAGCTTGCTAACAGCAAGGGCTGGGTAACACTCTTCGGAACAGCCTTCTTCTTGATGATGGTTGCCGCAGTTGCTTATGGAGTAACCATCACTGCAAAGGTTCAAGTAATCATGTCAACAGTCGAGGTTGGCCTACTTGCGCTATTTGCAATACTCGCGATCTTCCACGGAGCCGAAGCACATAAGTTCTCTTGGCATTGGTTTGCGCCATCTGCATTCCATAGCTCAAGCGCATTCTTTGCTGGCGCACTTGTTGCAGCCTTCTATTATTGGGGCTGGGATGTAACCGCTAACCTAAATGAAGAGACCAAGGGATCACATAAGACCCCTGGTCAAGGCGCGATCATCGGAATGGTTATTACCTTCCTTCTATTTGAAGTATTCACCATTGGTTCAAATATGGTCCTTACCGATAAAGAAGTAACCGATAACTCTTCAAATATCCTAGGTATCTTGGGTCAGAAAGTTTGGCCTGGAACTGGCGGAAAGTTAATAGTTGTTGCGGTCCTTCTATCAACCGTTGCAACTCTTGAAACTCAATTAATTCAAGTAACTCGCACCATGTTTGCTATGGGTCGCGATGGAACTTTGGCTAAGAAGTTCGGTACCGTCCATGGAAAGTACAAGACCCCGGTCTTTGCTACCCTGACGATTACCGTTGTTGGAATTGGCCTATTCATCGGTTCACAATTCATCGGTTCAATCGGCAAGATCATGACCGATGCAATTGCTGCCATTGGAATTCAGATCTCGATCTATTACGCGCTCGCAGGATTCTCAGTGATCGTGCTCTTTAGAAAGATGATCTTCAAGAGCGTTAAGAACTTCTTGCTCATGGGACTCTGGCCATTAATCGGCGCCGTCTTTATGACAACCATGTTCTTCAAGGTAATCCCAACTCTTGACACAGTAACCAAGTACGTAGGTTTTGGAACAATCGCACTCGGATTCTTACCAATGATCTATTACTGGGCACGGGGACATGCGTACTTCAAGATGCCTACCAAGGCAGAACGTATTGCAGTACTACTTGAGGTCGAGCAAAACCTCTAGTCATCTCTAATTCAACTGCCGCCTATTCTTCGGATTGGGCGGCAGTTTTATTTTGGGACTAACGTGCGCTAGTTCTCTTTAGAACTGTCACGTAACTAATTCCTGAATTACTCACGCTAAAAGTGTTGTCGGATGGAGTTAAGGTAGCGCTTAGTGATTGTTGACCTTGAACAATCGGGCGCCAACTGCAGGTAGCTTGAACGCTCGGATATGAACCCGTTGTTGGCCTTGAGGCACAGCCATTAATCAATCTTCCGTTGTACATAAATCGAACAAGACCAGGAGTATTTCCTACAACGGTGATTGTAGAAATAGTTAACTTCTTGGCGGGAGAAGCCAAAGTAGGTGGTCCGATTGTCGAGCTTTCATTCACGTTGGTCACCGTGATAGTTATGTTCTGGGTTGATGTCTGACTGGTGGAGTCTGTAGCGCTAATAGTTAAATCATAAACATTGTTAGCCCCTACATCGGCTGGCGCTTCATAGTCTGGTGACGTCTTGAACCTAATGTAGGCAGTAACTGAATCAGAAGTAGTTATCGTAAATAGCGCAGAATCTGCGCCACCGGAAATAGTTACCGTTGAAGACTCAGAGACAGAAATAGTTGCGGCATTCGTTGAAATTGGGGAGTTCTCTGCAATGCTAAAACTTGACGAGTTATTAAAAGATGGAGGAGGGTCATAAGAACCAGGTCCAGGTGGTGGCAGAATGCTGGCAGAAACATAAATTTTCGCTGCGCTGTAATCACCAATTAAGTAGGTTCCGGTGGTGTTGTTGTGGCCAATGTAGGTGGCATTAGACATAGCAGAAGTGGATCCATCTACCGGCGAATTAATAGGGCAATAGGATGGCGAAACTCCGGTTGAGGCGCCACAAGAGCTTCCAGAGTCACCATTAAACACAATAAAAGAGGGTGCATTAGAACGTAGAGCCCAGACTTTATAACCGGCGCTGTATCTAATCTCGTAAAGATAAGTTCCATCTGTGGCTATTCCATGATCATCACTTGGCCAGCCAGATTCTGAATCTGCTAGAACAATATCTTCCGACGAAGTAATGGTTACGTTTTTGCCAGTACCAGTTACCGAATAGAGCCGAAGAATTTTGCAATACATCGCACTTGGGCATTGGTTTGCACCGGTACCGACAGTCAATGTCGATTGACCAGGTTGGCTTACTGCGCCAATACGGCCGTCAGGAAAATCAATTAAATTTCCAGTCCCCCAACCTTGGCCGGCAAACAGCGAGGTTGGAAGTGTTCTTGATGTGATGCTCCAGTCGCTAACATCGATGCAATAGACGCTGGAAGTTGCTGCCCCCGTACCTCTGACAAAGATACATCCTGAACTGTAAACAAGCGCCATCGAGTCAGTAGGAATAGTGGAACCTAAAGTTGTGCCGACATCATGGGCTTCAACGACCACACCAGCCATTGTCAATTTGCAAATATATGATGGATACCCCGAGGGACGGAAGTACATGTATGTGCCGTCGGATGTGACTCCACGAATATTTCCGGCCGCGCATTTGCTGCCATTTGAAACGGAGTTAGAGTCAAGGACCGTGACAACTGAACCGGTTGATCCAATCAATCTAGCCGAAGCAGGGATAGTCCATTCGGCATAAAACGAAACATTTGCGCCAATTGTGAATTGCCCAGAACCTGCCGCATAGTGGTCGCCGGTGCCATTTGCCAATGTATTCCATCCGTTGAATGTAAAACCTTGGCGAGCTAAGTTTCCAACGTTTGCTGAAGCTGTTACGAGCGCTCCGCTAGCGTAAGTACCAGTACTTGGAACAGCTCCGGATGTAACCCCGACTTGAAATTGCGAATCATTGGAATAATAAGTAACAGTGAAATTTACTGCGTGCGCAGCGGGCAGACCGAAGGAAAAGGTAGCCAAAAAAATGAATAAGAAGCCAAATAATCTTCTATTGGCTTGGGCTCCCACGGTGAGAGTTTAAGTCAATTTTGAACAAAAAGAATAAGTGCTTGCAACTTTGCCGACTTATAAGACTTTTGAGAGAAAGGCCTTGGTTCGTTCTTGCTTAGGGTTGCTTAATAGTTCGCCTGGTTTTCCGCTTTCAACGACAATTCCACCATCCATAAAGACCATGGAGTCGGCTACTTCGCGAGCAAAGCCCATTTCATGGGTAACAACGATCATCGTCATTCCCGAAGCTGCAAGTTCTTTCATAACATCGAGCACTTCACCCACTAGTTCTGGATCGAGTGCGGAAGTAGGCTCATCGAAGAGCATCAAAGTTGGTTTCATGGCAAGAGATCTGGCTATTGCAACTCTTTGTTGTTGTCCGCCAGATAAGTGCGCCGGATAATGATTGAATTTATCGGCAAGACCTACGCGGGCTAAAAGGTTGCGGCCTTCCAGCTCAGCATCACTTTCTTTTACTCCTTGGACTCGAATCAAACCAGCTGTGACATTTTCAAGTGCGGTCATGTGTGGGAATAAGTTAAATTTTTGGAAGACCATGCCAATACCACTGCGTTGCGTGGCAGCTTCACGAGCCTTCAACTCATAAATTTTTCCATTTTGCTCGCGGTATCCAATTAAGGTGCCATCAACAATTATCTTTCCGGAGTTGATCTTCTCTAGGTGATTTATGCACCGAAGGAAAGTCGATTTTCCAGAACCCGATGGTCCGACCAAGCAAAGGACTTCACCACGAGCTACTTCGAGGGAGATACCGCGAAGTACATGGTTACTCCCAAAATACTTATGGACATCTTCAGCGATAACTAGGGCAGTCATGATGCCATCGCAATCAAGGCCGTATGACCCTTAGCAAATCGCTTCTCAACAAAATGTTGAATGATCATCAAAATGGTTGTAAAGAATAGATACCAAGCAGAGGCAACCAAAAGAAGTGGAATTGGGTTGTAAGTCTCAGCAGAGATATCTCGGGTACGTGCATATAAGTCAGTCACTAGGGGGACTGCAGTAACCAATGATGTTGTCTTAAGCATTGAGACAATTTCATTGCCGGTTGGGGGAATGATGATGCGCATAGCCTGTGGAATCACGACATAACGCATGGTGGTCCACCAACTCATGCCGAGCGCGGTGGCTGCCTCTTCCTGCCCGGAATCAACTGAGAGCAAGCCAGCCCTAACAATTTCAGCCATGTAGGCCGCTTCATTTAATGAAAGACCAATTACTGCTATCCAGAAAAGAGAGAAGCTTTGGGAAATAGCTTGGTGAAATCCTAAGTAAAAGTTATTGAAGTGGATATCGGGGATGCCGATAAAAAAGGAGTGATAGATCGTTGAAAGTAGCCCCCAAAATACGAGCTGTACGTACACCGGGGTTCCGCGAAAGGCCCAAATAAAGATCCAGGATGTAGTTCTAAAAACTGGGTTTGGCGATTTGCGCATTACCGCAAGGAAGATTCCCAACATGATTGCAAAGAACATAGCGAGAGCTGTGAGAGCAAGTGTTACGCCCGCGGCTTGAATTACACGATGATCAAATAAATATTTTCCAAAAGATTTCCAGTCATAAGCGCTTCGATGCGAGGCATCAACAACGAAGGCTGCTGCAAGGAGAACCAAGAACAGTGCCACTGCCCAGCGAACTGGATGACGCAGCGGCACTGCCTTAATTGGTTGGTGATTAGTTGATGGCACCGTTCACGCCAAATGAAGAGACTGCGCCAGCTTGGACGCCCCACTTCTTTAGGATCGCAGCGTATTGGCCGCTCTTGTAAACATCATTTAGTGCAATTGAAATTGCTTTAACAAGTGAAGAACCCTTTGCGGTTGGAATTCCGTAAGGGGCAGCGCCATAAATTGCGCCGGCAAGAACTAGCTTGCCCTTGCTTTGAGCAACTGCATCTTCAGTAACAGGTGAATCTGCGGTTAGTGCATTGGCACGACCTAGGACTACTGCAGATGTTGCTGCATCCTGTGCATCGTATGAAAGTGGAGTGATCGCTTTCTTTCCAGCCTTAACGCAAACAGCTGACTTAGCCTTTAGATCATCAACTTCAGTTGAACCAGTTTGAACTGCAACTGTAAGTCCACAGGCATTGTTTGGATCAACGTTCTTGCCCTTAAGTGAGGCCCATTGGATACCTGCAGTGAAATAGTTTGCGAAATCAACTTGTGCTTCACGTTCTTTAGTGTCGGTGAATGAAGAAATACCGGCATCGTACTTTCCGCCCTTAATGGCAGGAAGAATCGAATCGAATGTAGCAACGACGTAGTGAACCTTTACGCCAAGATCTGTGGCAACAGCATTAACCAATTCAACGCCCCAGCCAATTGGATTGCCCTTGGCATCCTTAAATTCATTTGGGCGATAGGTCGCATCAACGCCGAAGGTGATGTAACCATTCTTCTTGATTGATGCTGGAAGTTGTGCAACGCCCGCAGCGTTGGTAGCGGCATAAGTTGCAGTTTGAGGTGCAACAAGAGCCGCAACAGTAATTATTGAAGCGACGGTAATTTTCTTTGACTTAGAAAACAAGTTTGTGACTCCTTATTCAGAATATTCTTAGATTCATATCGGACATCTGTGGCCGGTAGATGATGAAGTGTACTAGCGCTTTGCCCCTTATATTTAGCTCATGACCTCGGTTACCTTGCTCGATGGTGGGCTCTCAACAGCACTCGAGGCCCTTGGTGCGAATTTAAATACTTCACTATGGTCAGGTGAGTTACTGCGAATAGATCGCAAAACCATAAATGCCGCACATCAATCCTTTGTAAATGCCGGAGCAAAAATTCTGATCACCAGCTCTTATCAAATTACCTATCCTGGGTGTGCTGCCCGAGGTTGGTCTCCGGAAGAGACAACTGATGCTCTAATGGCTTCAACTGATCTTGCTCGCGCAGAGGGCGTAAAGGTCGCAGCATCAATCGGCCCCTACGGTGCATACCTGGCCGATGGCTCGGAATACCGTGGCAATTATGGATTGAGCCTTGACGAACTTAAAGATTTTCACCGAGAGCGTCTTAAAGTATTAATCGCTTCAAATCCAGATTTACTAGCGATTGAAACCATCCCAGAATTAACCGAAGCAAAAGCCATCATTAATTTACTAAGTGAATTTAAATCAACCATCCCATTTTGGATTTCCTTTAGCTGCAAGGATGAGAGCCAAATATCGTCAGGTGAATCATTTGCAGATGCTGCTAAATTAGTGTCAGAAGCGGCAAATTCCATCGGAGTTGGAATCAATTGCACCGCACCAGAGTTAATCTCTGGCTTAATGAAATCCGCTTCGCCCACAACTAAATTTATTCTCTATCCAAATTCCGGCCGGCAATGGGATGCCGATAAGAAAGTTTGGGTAGGCGAGCAAGAGGCTGTCTTTACCCGGGAACAGATTTCACAATGGATCGAATTGGGTGCCAAGATAATTGGCGGCTGCTGTGGAGTTGGACCTTCGGATATCGCCGAACTGGGTAAATTGCTTAACTAGGAATGAAGTCGAAGTAAAGAGAAAATTCTAGAACGCTCGGATTGGCCTCAGGTACCAGAGTGCCGTTTTATCTTTCCAGCCTCCCTGATATCCACCACCGTTGTAAACCATTCTTCCCCAGGCATAACTAGCCCAAGAGGATGATTGTTCAGAGGAACTTTCATATATGGGATCGTCGTGATAAGAATCCGCCCAATCTTCGTTCAAATCCCGAGGGCGAAATATCACTGCATAATTATCTCAACATCCGCTCGAGATTCCTAGCGAGCATAAGTTTCAGCGGAAGAAGAATTTCTAAGTGCGTTGTGAGGGACTCGAACCCCCGACCCGGTGATTAAGAGTCACCTGCTCTACCAACTGAGCTAACAACGCGTATTTAGTTTTAAATCTTGACCGTGGCAGACCCTATCAGCGTGGCGAGGGCTGCGCAAAAACCTTACAGCGCGTCGGAACCTCGCTCATTTGTGCGCACCCGAACGACAGTTTCAACGGGAGTTACCCACACCTTGCCATCGCCGATTGAACCGGAGTTGGCGGTTGCGACAACTAGATCAAGGATGCGATTTAGGTCGGCATCATCAACCAATATCTCAATGCGAACTTTAGGGATGAGATCAACAATGTATTCGGCACCACGATAAATTTCTTTGTGGCCCTTCTGTCGACCAAAGCCAGAAGCTTCTGAGACGGTCATACCGTGAACACCATTTGATTGCAGCGCGCTTTTAATATCATCAACTCTGGCGGGCTTAACGATCGCAGTAATTAGCTTCATTTATTTTCCTTTAGCGAGTTGTGAATGGATTAATGTCGTAGGCAGATTCGGCATGAATTGTTGTATCTAAACCTTCGAGTTCGATATCGCGCTTAACTCTGAAGCCGATTGTTTTTTCAATTGCTTGCGCAATTAGATAGGTAGCAACAAAAGAATAAACAGCGGTTGCAAGTGCTGCAATAAGTTGCTTCTCAAGTAGAGCAGATGATCCATGAATAAATAGCCCATTGGCTCCTGCTGCATTTACCGAAGTAGTTGCGATAAGACCGATGGAGATCATTCCAACAAAGCCGCCGATTCCATGTACCCCAACAACATCGAGTGAATCGTCGTAGTTGAATTTATATTTGCGCGAGACGCCCCAGGCAGAAACTACGCCACCGATAAGTCCGATAACTAGTGCGCCGAGTGGAGTGACATAACCGCAGGCCGGGGTGATTGCGACTGCGCCAGCAACAGCACCCGATGCGACTCCAAGTGTTGTGGCTTTGCCACCGTGAAAGCGTTCGTAGGAAATCCAGGACATTGAAGCAGCAGCGGTGGCCACTTGGGTATTTATCATTGCGGTTGCCGCTAAACCAGAAGCTTGAAGAGCCGACCCAGCATTAAAACCAAACCAGCCAAACCAGAGCATTCCTGCGCCGAGTAGAACTAGTGGCATGTTGTGGGGACGCATTGGATCGCGTTTAAAACCTTCGCGCTTTCCTAAAACTAATGCAAGGGCGAGCGCAGCAGCGCCCGAGTTAATTTCAACTACTGTGCCACCGGCAAAGTCCAGAGCATGCAAGTGATCGATGATCCAGCCACCTTTGCCATTTTGCGAAGCAAAAGACCAGTGTGCGATTGGTGCGTAAACAAGAGTTACCCAGACACCAGTAAATAAAACCCACGCACTGTATTTAGCTCGATCTGCAATGGCGCCGGAAAGCAGCGCAACTGTGATGACGGCAAAAGTTAATTGAAACATTACAAAGGCAAGAGATGGAATTGTGTGGCCCGGTTCGCCCACCACTTCATTAACGGTCTTGGCTAAACCAATATGGTCAAAGCCACCAATTAATCCACTTCCAGAACCAAAAGCGAGGGAGTAAACGTAGAGAACCCAGAGGATTGTGGTGGTTCCGATTGCTGCAAATGACATCATCATCATATTTAGCGTTGATTTTGCGCGAACCATTCCGCCATAAAAGATTGCTAGACCTGGGGTCATAAATAAAACGAGAGCGCCGCTCATTAGCACCCAGGCAGTATCACCAGTGTTAATCGCGTTCATGATTAGTGCTTCTTGTACCGATCGTAGGAGGCACTAATTTCGGCAACCGCCGCATCATGGCCGACCCAATCGCCGCCGTGAACTTCCTTGCCTGGTTCTAGGGTTTTATAAACTTCAAAGAAGTGCTTGATTTCATCTAATTCATAATGTGGCACATCTGATAAATCTTTCAAAGCTGATTTGCGAATATCGCCAGCTGCAACGCAGAGAAGTTTGTCATCGCCGCCTTTTTCATCAGTCATTCGAAACATTCCGATTACTCGACATGAGACAACGCAACCTGGGAAGGTTGGTTCATCCAACATGACAAGAGCATCAAGAGGATCGCCATCATTTGAAAGTGTATTTTTTACAAAGCCGTAGTCGTGGGGAAAGCGAGTGGCGGTAAAGAGCATTCGATCCAGGCGGACTTCGCCGGTGTCGTGATTGATCTCGTATTTATTTCGACTGCCTGCCGGAATTTCGATAACGACGTCGAAGATCATTGAATCCAAGGTCGAACTCCTGACTTAAATCGTTAACGATTTTTCGTTAAATAGTGGGGTGAGCGACGGGGCTCGAACCCGCGACATCTCGGACCACAACCGAGTGCTCTACCAGCTGAGCTACGCCCACCATGTGGGGGTAATACTACGGCACGAAAATATTGGTTCGGTAATACTCAAGTTCCTCGATGGAGTCGCGAATATCGCCAAGCGCACGGTGATTTCCGGTCTTTTTAGGCGCAGCGAAGTAGATGCGGGGATACCAACGTCTTGCCAGTTCTTTAATTGATGAGACATCCACTGTTCGGTAGTGCAGGTAGGTGTTGAAATTTGGCAGGTATTTTGCGATGAAGGCTCGATCTACATAAACCGAGTTTCCAGCCAGTGGTGATTTGCCGGCATCTGGTGCGTACTTAGCTAAGTACTCCAGGATTTTTTCTTCAGCCTCTGCATGAGATACGCCATTTGGGATCTCGGTGATTAAGCCAGATGCAGTGTGCATCTCTCGCACGAAATCATTCATACCGGCGATCTCATCGGCGCTCGCCTTGATAACCAGGTCAACGCCTTCGCCAAGAATGTTCAATTGGGCATCAGTCACAAGAACGGCAATTTCGACCAGTACATCTTTATCGAGATCTAGGCCGGTCATCTCACAATCCACCCAAATTAGGTTGGGGGAGTCGTTCTTATTTGCCATGCAGGGAGCCTAAACCACCCAACGGGGATTTCACTATTCGTTCACCTTCTCGTAACCAAAGTTCTATCTAGGAAAGGTGAGTAGGCACCAATATGTGCCTGTGAGTTCAACTCAAATTCAGAAGGCGCCGCCGCCAGCCCCACGGGAGATTACAACCAAACCGCGAGCTTCTGACATTTTTTTCCGCGGCGTTCTGACAACAATGAGTATGTCATCTCTATTGATACTTACTTTAATTGGTTTATTCCTATCTTTCCGTGGTTACCAAGCATTTAAGACTCAGGGATTTCATTTTTTGACAGCATATGACTGGAACGCAAGTACCGATGCCGGACAAAAGGATGTCTTTGGTCTAGGTGCGATGATTATCGGAACGCTAATCATTTCCACAATTGCACTTCTAATCGGTGTGCCACTTTCGGTCTTGACCGCTCTGTTCTTAACTTTTTATGCACCAGAAAGAATCAAACGGGCGCTAACTACGCTCGTAGATTTAATGGCTTCATTTCCATCAATTCTCTTCGGCCTGTGGGGCTTTATTGTCTTGATGCCGATGGCGGAATATTGGGCGAAGTTAATTCATAAATATTTGGGTTGGATTCCAGTCTTCTCAGTTCCTCAGCCGGCATATACGCGCTCGCCATTTATTGCGGGAATTGTTTTAGCAATCATGATTATTCCAATCGTTACCTCGGTATCGCGTGAAATTTTCGGTCAAACACCACTAGATCGAATTCAAGCTGCATACGCACTGGGCGCAACTCGTTGGGCAATGATTAAAGCAGTGGTTCTTCCATTCGGCGCCAGCGGTGTTGTTGGTGGGGCGATGCTGGGACTTGGCCGCGCTCTTGGTGAGACCGTAGCCGTTTATTCGGTATTAAATATTGTATTTAAACCAAACTGGCAGGTGCTCTATGGCTTTGGTGGAAATATTGCATCGATGATCGTACAAAAGTGGGGCGAGGCTTCACTTTCAGAATCAAAGGCACTTCTTGCCGCTGGATTTGTTCTCTTTGTTATGACCTTACTCGTCAACCTAGGTGCGAACTTCATTGTTCGTCGCGCCATTAAGTCAGGTAAGTAATGACAACCTTAATTACTAATCCAAGAGTTGAACCGCGTAAGCCTTGGAAATCAACGCCAAAGCAAGAGCTACCAAATATTTTGATGCTGCTTTTGGCGGTAGTCGCGACTGTAGTAGTTGTTGCAGTAACTCCAATGAAGGGCAAACTCGCTTACGCCTTTTTATTCTTTATTTTCGGCACCACATTTCAAATGGCGCTCTCCTGGAAAAAGCGCGGGCGCGCGGCTGCAACAGATACCTTTGCGGGCGCTGTGATGATGACTGGCGGTTTTATTGTCTTCTTGCCAGTGGTCAGCCTTCTCTGGACCACAATCTCCAAGGGATTTAAGGGTCTTGGCTTACATATCTTTACGCAAACAATGGCGAGCACTTCATATAGCGATCCATTAAGCAAGGGCGGATTGCTCCACGCAATTATCGGAACGCTCTACCTAATCGTAATTGCGACCGTAATAAGCTTGCCGCTTTCTATTCTTACTGCACTTTATTTGACCGAAATCAAAGGACGTGCATCTGGCCTAATTCAATTCCTGGTTCAAGCGATGTCAGGTGTTCCATCGGTTGTTGCCGGTGTCTTTATCTACGCAGCAATTTTGCTTAGTACGCATTTGCGTGGCTCAACTTTTATCGGAGCTCTTCCTCTTGCAATCTTGATGATTCCAACCGTTACTAGAACCTCCCAAGAAGTTTTAAATCTTGTTCCTAATGAATTGCGCGAAGCTGGCCTTGCATTAGGCGCAACACAATGGAAGGCCGTTGCAACAATCGTGGTTCCGGCTGCTCGAAGTGGCTTAATCACGGCGGTAATCCTTGGCGTTGCTCGTATTGCGGGTGAGACTGCGCCGTTGCTCTTTACTCTGGGTACAACCGACAAAGTTAACTGGAACCCTTTCGTTGGCGGGCAAAATGCGCTTCCATACTACGTGTGGAGTGGTCTACGCGATGGAACCGAAGGTGGCGTTCAGCGTGCGTGGACTGCAATTTTGGTTCTCCTCATTCTCGTTCTTTCTCTCTTCACAACTGCTCGCATATTTGGTAATCGAAAGGCGAAGCGATGAATTCAAATAATGATTTCGAAAAAAACGAAAATGATGGAGAAGATATGTCAACCAATACGGTTCACCAATCATCTGGGCTAGCTAACGTTGCGGCGAATCATGCGGCACAAAAGCAACCAGGCAACGCGCCACTTGGTTCCGGGCTCGAGGCTCGTGGGATTCATGCGTGGTTTGGCAAACATCATGCTCTTGAAAATGTCTCACTAGATTTTGCAGCCGGAACTGTGACAGCCCTGATTGGACCTTCTGGATGCGGTAAGTCAACATTTATTCGTACCTTAAATCGAATGCATGAATTTATTCCATCAGCAGCCATGGCTGGGGAAGTTCTTCTAGATGGCAAAGATATTTACGAAGCAGGTACCGATGTAACCAAGATTCGTTTGCAGATCGGAATGGTCTTTCAAAAACCAAATCCATTCCCATCAATGACAATTGGTGAGAACGTCCTTTCTGGTTTGAAGTTGGCTCAGATTAAGAGCCCCATTAATAAGGATGATCTGCTTGAAGAATGTTTAACTCGTTCTGGACTTTGGAGTGAGGTTAAAGATCGTCTAGGCGCTCATGCCGGTGGCCTATCTGGCGGGCAACAGCAACGTCTATGTATTGCTCGTTCCCTTGCGGTAAATCCAAAGGTCTTGCTGATGGATGAACCATGTTCCGCACTTGACCCAGGCTCAACCCTTCGCATCGAAGACACAATTGGGCAATTAGCTCAGACCATGACCATCATCATCGTTACCCACAATATGCAACAAGCGGCGCGCGTAAGTGATTACACCGCCTTCTTCCTTTCAGATGGTGGCCCAGGGCAACTTGTTGAAGTTGGGCCAACAAATGAGATGTTCTCCCGTCCGAAGGATGAGCGAACCGAGAACTATGTTTCGGGAAGATTTGGTTAATAACTAGCTATTTGGTTAACCAGTTGTTCACCCTACCTTTGGCATCCATTAAGCCCTAGTAAGTCTCTAGTTACCCGCCTTTCATAAAGTTCTTTCAAGTTCCCCAATTCGGTCTCCCTTATATGAAAGGTTTCAATGAAACTAAATCGCACACTTGCAGCTGTTGTATCAGTTGCATCAGCCGTAGTACTTGCTTTTGCCCCTAACGCACAAGCTGCTTCAACACTTGTAGTAGGCGGCGCATCATCAGTCGCTTCAATCGTTGGCGATTGCAAAGTTGCTTACACAGCAGCGACTGGCGATTCATTCGCATACGCTTCATCATCTTCAGGCCAAGGCCAAAAGGATATGGAAACCGCTAAGGATGATTACGCATACTCAGATTCTGCTCACACCACATCACAAAGCGGAACCGCTATCCCAGCATCAGAAATTCACATCCCAGCATGGGTATGGCCAATTGGAATTCAGTACCACAACTTCGGCAAGAAGACTCCAATTGCAATCTCAGCGACAAACCTTGCAAAGATTTTCGCTGGAAAGATTAAGAAGTGGAATGACCCAGCACTAGTTGCTGATAACAGCAAGACCTACACCCGCGACATCTTCCAAACCGACGGTAAGGGAAATGTTGTAAAGGGTGCAAACGGAAAGCCAGTTGTTATCAACACAGTAAAGGTTCCACAAAACCTAACACTTCCAAATCAACCAATCACTGTTATCTACCGCGCTGATTCATCAGGAACAACCGGTAACTTGACTGCTGCATTCCAAAAGATTGATCCAACAGACTGGACAGCTAATGGCAAGGTATTTAACTCACTTGCTGGTATCAAGGATGCAGTAACTGCAGATCCAATTCACTTCCAAGGTGCAAATGGTTCAGCTGGTGTTGCTCAACTTGCAGCTAAGACTCCTTACTCAATCACCTATGCTGAGACCAACTTTGCTGCGCTAAACAAGCTTGATCTAGCAAATGTAATCAATGCAAATGGCGATCTAGTTCAACCTGATAATGCAGCTGCATCAGCTCAGGTTTCATCTGCCGCAATTGCTGACAATGGAATCGTTACCTTGGATTACCTAAACAAGGCTGCTGGTACCTACCCATTCACAGTGGTTACATACGCACTTGCACTTACAAACTACGGCGATGCTACAAAGGCAGCCGCAGTAAAGAAGGCAATCCAATGGCACGCATTTAACTGCCCAAAGACTGCGCCAAACGATGGTTTCATTCAAATTGATGAGAACAGCGCTCTTGGCAAGAAGATCTCAGCACAAATCGCAAAGCTTGGAAAGTAATAACTTCTAAGTAAAGTTAGAGATAGGCCTCGCGAAAGCGGGGCCTATTTTTATTTGTGATCTGGCGCGCCTGGCAGGAATCGAACCTGCGACAACCCGCTTAGAAGGCGGGTGCTCTATCCGACTGAGCTACAGGCGCATTGCAACAGGTAACAGTCTACCGATCCGAACCGATAAGGTTTTCACATGGCTGAGTTTATTTACACGATGAAGAAGGCGCGCAAAGCGCATGGCGATAAGGTCATTCTCGATGATGTGACGTTGATGTTTTTGCCTGGTGCAAAGATCGGCGTCGTCGGTCCAAATGGCGCTGGTAAATCGACCGTTCTTCAAATCATGGCTGGACTGCAACAACCATCAAATGGTGAGGCGTATTTAACGCCCGGTTATTCAGTTGGAATTTTGTTACAAGAGCCTCCACTTAATGAAGAGAAGAATGTTTTAGAGAATGTGCAAGAAGGCGTTGCCGAAACCATGGGACTGCTAGCTCGCTTCAATCAGATTTCAGAAGAGATGGCTAACCCTGATGCCGACTACGACAAATTATTGGCAGAGATGGGAACACTTCAAGAACAACTTGATCATCGCAATGCCTGGGATCTAGATTCACAGTTAGAGCAAGCAATGGATGCACTTCGCTGCCCACCAGGTGATGCCGATGTGAAGGTCCTTTCTGGTGGCGAGCGTCGTCGTGTTGCGCTTTGTAAATTGTTACTTCAACAACCAGATTTACTTCTTCTCGACGAACCTACCAACCACTTGGATGCCGAATCAGTTCTCTGGCTGGAACAACACTTGAGTAAGTATCCGGGCACGGTTGTTGCGATCACCCACGATAGGTACTTCCTAGACAACGTCGCAGAATGGATTTTGGAACTCGATCGCGGTCGCGCTTTCCCATACGAGGGCAACTACTCGACCTACCTAGATACCAAGTCGACACGTTTAAAGATTGAAGGCCAGAAAGATGCCAAGCGAGCAAAGCGTTTAGCTGAAGAACTCGAATGGGTTCGCATGAATGCTAAGGGTCGCCAAGTTAAGTCAAAGGCGCGTCTTGCTCGATATGAAGAGATGGCAGCCGAGGCTGAGAAGACTCGCAAGCTAGATTTCGAAGAGATTCAAATTCCAATGGGACCTCGCCTCGGAAATGTGGTAGTTGAAGTTGATCACTTGAAGAAAGGCTTCGGGGATCGATTGCTAATAGATGATCTCTCCTTCACCTTGCCACGAAATGGAATTGTTGGAGTTATCGGACCAAACGGTGCTGGTAAGACCACGCTATTTAAAACGATTCTCGGCATGGAACAACCTGATTCTGGATCTGTAAAGATTGGTGAGACGGTAAAGATTTCTTATGTCGATCAATCTCGTGGTGGAATCGATCCCAAGAAATCTCTCTGGGAAGTTGTTTCAGATGGCCTTGATTTCATAAAGGTAGGTAATGTGGAGATGCCTTCTCGTGCCTATGTTTCAGCTTTTGGATTTAAAGGTCCAGATCAACAAAAGCCGGCCGGAGTTCTCTCTGGTGGCGAGCGCAATCGTTTAAATCTAGCCCTGACGCTAAAAATGGGTGGAAATTTATTGCTCCTGGATGAACCAACAAATGACCTCGATGTTGAGACCTTGGGTTCACTTGAAAATGCACTTCTGGAATTTCCTGGCTGCGCGGTAGTTATCTCTCACGATCGCTGGTTCTTGGATAGAACCGCAACTCATATCTTGGCCTACGAAGGTGATTCACAATGGTTCTGGTTTGAAGGAAACTTCGAAGCCTACGAAGAGAACAAGATTGCCCGACTTGGCGCAGATGCCGCACGTCCGCACCGTGTTACTTATCGGAAACTAACTCGTTAATGCGTTGGCACGGAAAGCAGTTCATCAGGTGGGATGACCTTGATGCCTTTGGCCATGTCAATAACGCGAAGTACCTAGTCTTTGTTCAAGAAGCTCGAGTAGATCTATTTTGGAAAGAACGGATTGAAAAGGGCTTAAAGCCAGTCTTTGATGACATGGTTGTGGCTCGTGCAGAGGTTGATTACAAGATTCCAATCACAAAGACTAATCATGATTATCAGATTTCAATTTGGGTTTCAAAAATCGGGGGAGCGGCCTTTGATCTTGAATATGAGATTTCATCAAGTGAAGGTATCCATGCTCGGTTAAAAACCGTTCAGGTGGCGGTAGATCTAGAAACTAAGAAATCTCGTCGGCTAACTGAAGAAGAGCGAGCGATTTTGATGGAGTACTTTGAAGAATAGAGTTCGCACACTTCATCCGGCATGGTTTGCCTTCGGCATAACATTCTTAACTTTAATCGCGACCGCGGGCTATCGCTCTGCGCCTTCAGTTCTGATAATTCCATTAGAGCAGGCATTTGGTTGGTCTCGTGATTCGATCTCACTTGCGATCTCCATAAATGTACTTCTTTTTGGGTTAACCGCACCCTTTGCTGCTGCGCTCATGGAACGCTTTGGTATTCGCAAGGTGGTCATGACCGCGTTAACAACAGTCGGAACTGGCGCACTTGCAACAATTTGGATGACCAAGCCATGGCACTTAATTGCGCTTTGGGGAGTTGTTGTAGGCATCGGAACTGGTTCGATGGCTCTTGTCTTTGCCGCCTCTGTTGCTAATCGCTGGTTCATTAAGCGAAAAGGAATTGTGGTCGGGGCGCTAACCGCAGCTACCGCAACCGGACAATTAATTTTTCTTCCAACTTTTGCCCGAATAGCAACGCATCATGGTTGGAAATCGGTCTCCATAACTGTGGCAGTTGCGGCATTTGTAATGGTGCCATTGATTTTTATATTCCTAAAAGAACGACCATCGGCAATCGGCATCAAGCCATATGGCGCTTCCGATGATTGGAATGAACCGGCCCACATAAAACGCAAAGCGGCAAAGGAAGCGATAAATTCATTATTCGAAGGAACTAAGCACCGCGATTTCTGGTTGCTGGTTGGCTCATTCTTTGTCTGCGGTCTTTCAACAAGTGGCTTGATCGGAACTCACTTCATCCCGGCAGCTCATGATCATGGCCTACCGGAAACAACTGCGGCAAGCCTTCTAGCGCTAATCGGAGTCTTTGATGTAATCGGAACAATTTTCTCTGGCTACTTAACTGACCGGATTGATCCAAAGAAGTTGCTCTTTTGCTATTACTTCTTCCGCGGTCTTTCACTATTTTTATTGCCATCAATTCTCTTCTCAACCATTCACGCCTCGACCCTCGTATTTGTAATCTTCTATGGTCTTGATTGGGTCGCAACAGTTCCGCCAACCGTGGTTCTTTGTCGCACTGTCCTTGGACCCGAACGTGGCACAGTCATTTATGGCTGGGTCTTTGCGGCCCATCAAATAGGTGGTTCGATCGCAGTTTATGCTGCGGCCTTGGCGCATACGCATTTTGGAAATTACGCACTCTCCTTTTACATAACTGGAATTCTTTGCGTAATTACTTCTTACTTTGTCCTTCAGATTGGTAAGAAGGAAAATGTCCGAGCCTAGTTTCTACGAACGAATGGGTGGCGCCCCAACTTTTGAAACCCTTGTTAAGCGCTTTTATCTGCAAGTTAAATCAAGCGCTGTTCTGGCGCCAATGTATCCAGAAGAGGATATGGCTGGGGCGGAGGAGCGACTTCGCTTATTTCTAGAACAATATTGGGGCGGTCCAACTACATATTCCGATACTCGCGGCCATCCAAGACTTCGAATGCGTCATGCGCCATTTCAAATCGGGCAAGTGGAACACGATGCCTGGCTGCAATGCATGCATGCGGCAGTCATTGATTTAGAGATCGCCGAAGATTTAAAGGAAGAGCTCTGGACTTACTTTCAATACGCAGCTCATTCAATGATAAATCAGCCGAGTGCTTAGCGCTTTGGTTGCGATTTATTTCCAAGCTTTAAGATCTCACCATTACGTAAATACCAGAGAGTTCCATCTACAGATCTAACGGTAGTAATTCGAAGTCCGACAGATTCGACAACTCCCTTAACTTCCATCAGTTCTACTTCGTCACCAACTCCATACTGATCTTCAACCAACATAAAAATTCCAGATAATAAGTCGCGCACTAAAGTTTGGGCGCCAAGTCCGAGTGCAACACCGAGGACTCCGGCTGAGGCAACGATTGGTCCGAGATTTAATCCAAATTCACTTAGGACCATGGTCAGCGCAATCAACCAGATCGTTCCGTTAAGTGTTGATTTCAATACCGAGCCGGCAGTTTTGGCACGTTCGCGTTGTCGTTCTAGGCCGCGCTTTGGCCCCGGAACAAAATCGGCTTCCGCCACTCGGTTCATGGCACGGCTAATTCCGCGACCACCCAACTTCTGCATTATTAGCGCAACGGCCAGAATCACCAGGATATGTAGTGGGGCTCCGGCAAACCAGGAATAGAAATTATGAAGGCGTTCGCTGAAGGTCATAGACGCAGAATAAACCTTCCATTAACCATAAATGCGAGATTTTTTTAGGAAGTTAGTGCAGTATTTACCCAACAACGCGAGCCACGCGTTGGATCCAAGGGAGCAAGTTCAGTGTCACAAACATTGGTCCTGAACGCCACCTACGAGCCACTAGGTGTCGTCTCAGATAGGCGAGCGTTGATCCTCGTCTTAAATCAACGTGCCTCGATTATCGAAGAGTCAGAAACCGTGTTGCATTACTCCGGTGGTGAAATCACTCTGCCAGCCGTCGTTAAATTAACTAGATTTGTAAAGATCCCTTATCGCCACGCGATTCCACTTTCTCGCCGTGCTTTGTTTGCCCGCGATGGCGGCCGATGTGTTTATTGCCAAGCACCGGCAACTTCGATCGACCATGTAATTCCGCGAAGCCGTGGTGGTAGTCATACTTGGGAGAATGTTGTTTCAGCTTGCCATAAGTGCAATCACTCAAAGGCTGATCGGACGTTAAAAGAAATTGGTTGGAAACTTAGAACCCTGCCGCGCGAACCTGCCGGTGCTGCTTGGCGCATTCTAGGTACAGGTAAGCCAAATCCGAGATGGATCTCATACTTGCAACCATTCGGCGGGGATACCGGCCAAATCGCTGTGGCAAGCGCTTAATCAAATTTCCAATAGAATTCCAACATGTCATTAGTACACTCATTTGTTTCTGGATTCCACCAAGTTAATCAAGAGCCAGGTGCAAACCCAGGCAGCGCACTAAAGCCGTTAACCGCAATTCTTTATTTTGTAGGAGCTCCAGTAGCGCTATTCCTCGTTATCGCAGGCGTTGTTGCACTCCTCTCAACCAAAAAGAATTCAACTAACCGCTAAATACTTAGGCGTCTATAGCTTGTGCTTTCAGAGCCCGAGCTAGCGCATCTCTTGATTCAGATACCAAACGAATCAGACCACTTGCTGCATCGGTATTAGCAGCTAACCAATTCACTGTCTTTGCGAGAGTCTCTTGGTTGGTGCTGTAAATCGGATAGCAAAGTTCTACGTAAGAACTGGAAATGTCGTAAGACTTCTTGCCCCACATATCTAGAAGCAATTCGAAGTACTTATCAACATAGGGAGCGAGTAGATCACGCTGTGAAGCGCGCATAAATCCGCGCAAGGTAGATTCCCGAATCGAACTAGTCAGATCCTCTTTGGTAATCGCGTTCCAAGCCGCAGCCTTAGCTTCTGGGTTGCGAAGCGCTGCAACACCATGCGCATGACCCATTTGGCCGTTGATTGTATTGTCGCGATTTAATTCCGCATCAAGTTCGCTGCGAGTAAAGATACCGCGATCAACTAATGCGTTTACAAAAGTCCAACGAAGGTCGGCATCAATCTTTAGCCCAGCTAATTTGCCATCAAGAAGATCCTTAATTCGATTTACTTGAGATGGAGTTGCGGCAAGAGAGGTAAATGCTCGAGCGAATTGAAGTTGGTGATCACTACCCGGGGTAGCGCTATCCAACATTTTCTCAAGCGCGCTAGCTACCTTCTCGCGATGCGCATCGCGTTTAGCCGGCGCTGAATAAAGTTCTACGGCAGTTGCCAATTGGGTCTCGATAGTTGTCACAACTGTAATGTTGGTTTCACTTGGCAAACCGGCAATTGCAATATCGATAAAGTCTGAAGCGCTAAGTTCAGCATCGCGCAACATATCCCAGGAGATTGCCCAGCAAAGAGCGCGGGTCAGGCTGCCCTTGATATCACCGAGATGTGATTTCAGCGTTGCAATTGAACGATCATCCAATCGGATCTTTGCATATGAAAGATCGCGATCATTAATAAGTAGTAAATCGCCAACCTTCTCGCCAGCTAGTTCTGCCACATTTGTTGTAGCACCAGTCACATCTAGTTCTGCGCTCTTACGAAGTACAACTTCATTATTTATAACATCATAGATGCCGACCGCTAAGCGGTGTGGGCGAAGTTCCTTCGAACCGTTTGGAACCAATGGCGCTTCTTGCGTAATCTCGATTGACTTATAAGTATCACCGGAGATTTCCAACTTTGGACGCAATACATTTACACCCGCGGTCTCTAGCCAGGTCGATACCCATGGTTTTAGATCGCGACCACTGGTTGCTTCAAGTTCAACCAGCAAATCGTTAAGAGTTGTATTTTTAAAGGCATGTTTTGCAAAGTACTTCTTGAGTCCGTTGATGAAATTATCTCGACCGACATGTGCAACTAGTTGCTGAAGGACTGAGGCGCCCTTTGCATATGTGATTCCATCGAAATTCGCATTAACGGTCTCTATATCGATCATATCTGAGGCAATTGGGTGGGTAGAGGAGAGTTGATCTTGGCGATAGGCCCAATTCTTGCGACCAGAATTAAAGCCAACCCAAGCATCGGTGAAGCGAGTTCCTTCTGCGCAAGCCAAATGTGAGGACCATTCAGCAAATGATTCATTTAACCAAAGGTCATCCCACCATTGCATCGTGACCATGTTGCCAAACCACATGTGTGCCATTTCGTGCAAAATTGTGTTGGCACGCTGTTCGTACATTCGCTCAGTTACCTTGCTGCGAAATACCAGAAGATTTTCTAGGAAGGTTACAGCGCCAGAGTTCTCCATCGCGCCCCAGTTAAAGTCAACAACGGCAATCTGATCATATTTCTCAAATGGATAGGCCAGTCCAAATACTTTTTCGAAGTAAGAAAATCCTTGCTTGGTAACTTCAAAGATATTTTCTGGATCAAGGGAATCCGACAATGATTTACGGCAGTAGATTCCAAGTGGGACTGTCTTCTCACCTTGGTACTCATCGTGAACGTGATAATAAGGGCCGGCAATTAGCGCGGTGATGTAGGTAGAAATTCTTGGAGTTGGGAGGAATTCCCAGACGCTCTTTGCATCACCAATCTCATTTTTAACCTTGACTGGCGAGTTGGAGATTACCTCCCAATAAGTTGGGGCGGTAACGGTCAATTGAAAAGTAGCCTTCAAATCCGGTTGATCAAAGCACGGATACATCTTTCGAATGTAGGCAGTTTCACCTTGAGAATAAAGGTAAACCTCGTTATCGGCTGGGTCGATGGAATATTGAAGTCCTTCGCCAGTCTTTGAATAAATTCCTTCGATCTCGATTACGAGTTCATTTTCGGCAGCTAAATTCTTTAGAAATAAACTCTCACCATCGTAATTTGAAGTATCAACTGCGGCACCATTTAGAGTCGCGGAAATAATCCGCTTACCAACTGCATCTATGAAGGTCTCCGAGCCCGGCTTGTTGCACGAAAATTTAACCGCGCTTTTGACCAAGAAGAACTCTGCTCCTTGGCAGACATCGATGCTTACTTCATAACTTGCGACAGAAAGTAGTGCGCTACGTGAGCGGGCTTCATCTCTTGAGATATTTAATCCAGGCATGAGCCAACTCTATCCAGCCTTACGTAAGATGCGCATATGAGCGAGCAACCTTCCGACCGACCAGCTAATCGCTCCTTTCGCCTACGAGGTACTCGAATCACGCAGGCTCAGCAAAATGCAACCGATCTTTATTGGGGTGATTTTGGGGTACCGGTAGTTGGCCAAATAGTTCCGAGCCAACTTTTGCCAAACTATGAAACTTTAATCATGGAGATCGGAACTGGAATGGGGGAGGCGACGGCAGAGATTGCGCGGATCTCACCTGATATCGGTTTTCTAGCCGTTGAAGTTCATCGCCCTGGAATTGGATCATTACTTGCTCGCATCAATGAAATACAACTTAAGAACTTACGATTAATAAATGAAGATGCCAGATTGATTATGACCGAGCACATGCCAGATGAATGTTTAGATGCAATACATTTATATTTTCCAGATCCCTGGCCCAAGAAGAAGCATTGGAAGCGAAGAATCATCCAGGATGATTTCTTAGAGATCATTTGGCGCAACCTCAAGCCTGGTGGATATATACATATTGCAACCGATTGGGTGCCTTATGCAGATTGGATTAAAGATACTTTTGCTAGATCACCTAAATTTACCGGCGGTGAAATTCCCAAACCTGACTTTCGCCCACTTACAAGATTTGAGGGAAAGGGAATCGGCAAAGGCCACAAAGTTGCCGATCTTAAATACTTTAAAAAGAACTAGATCTTTCCAGTCTCTTCATACTTAGAAAGTAAGTTAATTCGGCGCAGATGTCTTTCATCTCCTGGAAATGGCGTGGCAATAAAGGTGTCAACTAACTCCAAGCAGAATTCTTCAGTGTGCATCCGGCCACCGATTGAAATGACATTCGCATTGTTATGTTCGCGGGCCAATACAGCGGTCTCTTTGCTCCAGACTAAGGCAGAGCGAATTCCCTTTACTTTATTAGCGGCGATTTGTTCGCCATTGCCCGAACCACCTAGAACTATGCCAAGTGATTCTGGATCTTTGGCGACTGCTTCAGCGGCAGGAATACAAAAGACCGGGTAATCATCTAGTGGATCAAAGGTATGTGGACCGTGGTCGACTACTTCATGACCTTGTCCTTGAAGGTGCGCGACGATCTTGCCTTTGAAATCTAAACCTGCGTGATCACTTCCGATATGGATTCTCATTTGTAAATCTTATTGAAAATAATAAAAAAAGTAAGGCCCTTGGTCGATTCCGACTTATTAAGTCAGAGAACCAAAGGCCTTACCGCCTTACACACCTCTAGGAGTAGGTGTTAAGCCTTCTTAACTGTTGGCTTCTTGTAGGCACTGGTTGTCGCGGTTGATGTAGGAGCAGGAATCTTTGGAGCTCCGCCCATCATTCCGTGACCGCCATCAGGGCCATGTCCAGTGTTATTAACTTCCTTGGTAACCAAAGTAGTTAGGTTTGCCTTCATTGTGGTTGCCTGTGCTGAAGTTAGTTTGCCAGCCGTAACAGCAGCATCAATTTGAGTGCTGTCGTAATTTACAAGTGCGGTAATCAAAGCGGCAGTCTTGGTACCAGCAATAGTTGCTAGTGACTTTCCTGCTTGACGAGCTGTTTGTAGATCAGCTGCTGTGATTCCAAGAGTTGAAGTAATGATTGCCTGACGAGCAGCTGTATTCATTCCGAAGCCACCCATAAATCCGCCGCGTCCATCCTTATCGCCCTTCATGCCACCAATTGATGGTGCACCTGAAGCAAGTGGAGTTGGGGCAGCGGCAGTAAGTGCTGCAGTGATTGCATCTGCCTGCGCTTGAGTGATTGTTCCCTTTGTTACAAGAGAAGAAAGTACTGTTGAAACTTGTGGTGGAACACCTGGTAGGTGACCGGCATCAGCAGATGCTGCTGAAACGGTTCCAAGTGTCATTGCAGTTGCAATTAGAACTGCAGATATTTTCTTATTAAACATTTATCTCCTTTTTAGAATCTGACTTTCGCCAGCTTCACTCGGTTATTTCCTAGATGCCCTCACATCTAGCTGAGGGCTATATAACGCCCCAATGCTTAGGAGAGTAACCATTTAACCTGAGCGTAAGGTTAGAGTTTTTACCCCTTCAAGCGGGGGCTGCCTTCGCGGAGGCAATTGTCCTCTCCAACATGGTGAAATTACTAGGAGTAATTTCATATCTTTTCAGCCTAAGAAAGCGAAGGCTTGCCAAGCATGGCCACAATCATGTGGCCCCTTACCCCTGATGGGGTGGTAAACAAGATGGGTACGAAATCACCAAAGTCTTTAAAAGCTCTAATTATTAAAGTTCTAACTATTTCACTTGTAATAATCACAACAACGCAAGGAACTACCTACGCTGCAACTAAAAGCATAATTAATAAAACTGGCCGAATAACCGCCAATGTTTCAAACACCATTCTCAATGGAAAAGGTGTGCCACCTGCGACATTGGGTATTGATGGAGATTTCTACATCGACAAAGTTTCTTTAAATTTGTACGGGCCAAAAATAAATGGTCATTGGCCGATACCAACTTCACTTCGCGGACCTGTTGGTCCCGCAGGTCCATCTGGTCTTGATGGTAAAGATGGTGCAAAAGGTGTTGCCGCAACTGGCGCTTCAACAGTTGGACCGAAAGGCGATACCGGTCCGGCAGGTCCGGCCGGATCATCTGGCGCACCAGGTGCAACAGGTCCCACTGGTCCCGCAGGTCCCACTGGTCCCGCAGGTCCAACTGGACCAACAGGTCCTTCCGGAAGTGGTGGGGGAACTCCTGGTCCAACAGGAGCAACAGGAGCAGCCGGAGCAACCGGAGCAACAGGACCGAAAGGTGACACCGGTACTGCAGGAACAAATGGAAGTGCTGGAGCAACCGGTGCAACAGGGGCAACGGGACCTTCCGAGGTTAAAGTTGTAAACGTTGTTGGTTCTGGGGCTCCAAGCTCTTGGACAATTTCAACAGCCACTTACGGAGAATCCTTCAGCGATCCGTTTGGAAACTTAGCTGCAAATAAGAATTATGACTTCACAATAATCATGACAGGGACAGTTAGTCGGACTGGATTTAGTGCGTGTTCCATGGGATCAAATCTTTCTGCTACAGCAATTTCATCTGGTTCTGGAGTGACTTTGGCTTACGACACGAGTTACAGTATTGGCAAAGTTGCCGTGAGTTCGACAGACAAAACTTTCCACTTTAATTTTGTTCACAAGGGAACCATTTTTACTGGAACAAATGGTGCGAATTTAATTTCTTCAATTATCGATGGGGATGGTTGTTCTGGAACATTATTTTCTGGGTACCCAGTAACCATTACTGGAAAGGCTTACTTGCAGTTAGTGGGCTCAGTGGCCTGATAAATATGGAGCGGGTGACCGGGATCGAACCGGCATGGCCAGCTTGGAAGGCTGGGGCTCTACCATTGAGCTACACCCGCATGTTTTGCGATTGTGGCGCAATGTTACACCGCGAATCTAGGCACAAAATCCCCGCATGAGATCGATATAGGCGGGGATTTTGCGCCACTTATTTGCGGATTATTTGAGGACTCGCTGGTGTCGCTTTGGTATTACTGAGGGGTAAATGGTTAGCCTTTGGCCATCTTCCTCCGGCTTGTGTGTCGTGACTACACACGGGGTCGCAAACACCCCCGATACCAAAATCAGGAAGGTCCCTCATGCTCGATAGTTTCTTCAAAATATCGCAACGTGGATCAACAGTAGGTCGTGAAATTCGTGGTGGTTTCGTCACGTTCTTCACAATGGCTTACATCGTTGCGCTTAACCCACTAATCATCGGTCTCGTTAAAGATGGCGATGGAAAATTCCTAGGCGGAAATGGAGATCATCCAAATCTCGCATTAGTTGCAGCTATGACTGCACTCATGGCAGGTCTGCTAACAATCCTTATGGGCGTTGTTGCAAACTTCCCATTGGCGCTCGCCACCGGCCTTGGCCTAAACACCTTCGTTGCAGTAGGTATTGCATCGAAGATGACATGGGCAGATGCAATGGGTCTTGTAATTATCGAAGGCTTGATCATTGTCGTCTTAGTTCTAACCGGAGTTCGCAAAGCCGTATTCCGTGCAGTGCCACAACAACTTAAGACTGCGATCGCCGTAGGTATTGGTCTATTCATTACCTTGATCGGTCTAGTTGATTCAGGTTTCGTACGTCGCACCGGTTCTGGTCCAGTACCAGTACAACTAGGTGACAACGGAAACCTTGTTGGATGGCCAATCGTTGTATTCGCATTCGGTCTGTTTTTGATCATTGCGCTTTTGGTTCGCAAGGTTAAGGGTGCGCTACTTATCGGCATCATCACAACAACCGTGGTTGCAATCGTCATTGAAAAGGCCTTCAAGATCGGCCCTAATTTCGATGGCAAGAATGTAAACCCAAAGGGTTGGGGATTAAATGTTCCAACAATCCCTCACAAGATCGTGGCCACACCAGACTTCAGTCTCTTTGGTCATATCAATCTGAGCGGTGCATTTAACCGAGTCACCTTTATCTCAGCTCTGCTACTCGTCTTCTCACTATTCCTATCTGACTTCTTTGACAACGTAGGAACAGTTACCGCGATTGCAACAGAAGGTGGATTAATCGATGCTGACGGAAACGTTCCAGGAATCGATCGCATCCTCTTGGTTGATGGAATTGCAGCAGTAGCTGGTGGCGTTGGAAACATCTCATCAAATACCTCATACATCGAATCAGCATCTGGTGTTGGTGAAGGCGCTCGTACTGGTCTGGCCTCAGTCGTAACAGGAATTCTCTTCCTGCTTACTACTTTCTTGGCTCCACTAGTTGCAGTCATTCCTTACGAAGCTGCTACACCTGCACTAGTCATCGTTGGTTTCTTGATGATGACTCAGATCAAGAATCTAGATTGGGATGATCTAGGAATTGCTATTCCAGCATTCCTAACCATCATCTTGATGCCTTTCACTTACAGCATCTCTGTAGGTATCGGCGCTGGATTCGTTTCACATATCTTGATCCGCGTAGTCCAAGGACGAGCAAAGGAAATTCATGCTTTGCTATACGTCGTATCTGGTCTATTCATGATCTACTTCTTGTCATCTCCAATCAACGTTTGGGTCGGCAAGTAATAATCTAAAAGGAATAAGCAGAAGGGCCTCGGGTTATCCCGGGGCCCTTTTGCATTGTCGGGGGATTTTGCATTGACGGCGGATTTTGCATTGTCGGGGATTTTGCATTATCGGGGATTGCAAAATTTGCCTGCGATTTCGCATGTTTTTGGGCTGGTTAGACATCTGTAAATAAAGCCATAGAATTGCCACTTACGCCGCGGGGCGTAGCGTAGTGGCTAGCGCGCCTGCTTTGGGAGCAGGAGACCGGGAGTTCGAATCTCCCCGCCCCGACCAGAAGTTAAATGCAATTTAAATTTAATTTAGAAAATTAACAAAGGGAGTCAAGTGAAGAGCGCTGTTGAAACAATTTCCCCAACAAGAGTGAAGCTTTCAATTGATGTAACTTTCGAAGAGTTAAAGCCTTACATCGATGGTGCATACAAGACACTTTCAACCAAGATCAATATCCCAGGTTTTCGCAAGGGACATGTTCCGGCTGCAATGATCGATCAACGAGTTGGTCGCCCAGCAGTTCTAGATGAGGCAATTAATTCATCACTCTCACCAATGTATTCAGCTGCCATTAAAGAGCAGAATGTATTTGTTATTGGTCGCCCAACCATCGACATCACAAAGTTGGTTGATAATGAGATGTTCTCATTTACCGCCGAGGTAGATATCCGTCCAGAATTGAAACTGCCAAACTTCTCAGAGATCACCCTGACCGTTGAAGATGTGGTTGTTTCTGATGATGAAGTAGCAGAACAAGTAGATCTACTTCGCAAGCGCTTTGGCACCCTCTCAACTGTCGAGAAGGCAGTAGCAAATGGTGATTTCGTAACGATCGATCTAGTCGCAACCATCGATGGCATAGAGGTAGAGGGCGGCACTGCAAATGATATTTCTTACGAAGTTGGCACCAATCGCATGGTTGATGGCCTAGATGAAGCACTGATTGGACTTAGCGCTGGCGAATCAAAGCGCTTTGATACTCAACTAGTTGGCCAACAAGATAATGAAAAGGGCGAGGTTGAAGTAACCGTTAAAGCGGTTAAGAAGCAAGACCTGCCAGAACTTAATGATGAATTCGCAAAGCTCGCCTCTGAATTCGATACCTTGGCCGAGTTGCGCACCGATATCCAAACCCGCCTAGAGCGCGTAAAGCACCTAGAACAAGGCGCCCATGCTCGCGATCTCTTGGTTGAAAAGCTGATTGCAGATGTTGAAATTCCACTTCCCGAAAATGTGATTACCGATGAGGTAAATGACCACCTTGAAAAGGAAGGTCGCCTTGAGGATGAGACTCATCGCAAGGAAGTAACCGAAGAAGTGACAAAGTCACTTACTCAAGAGATTCTCTTCGACAATATCGTTCAAGCAGAGTCAGTCTCTGTTAATGAGAATGAACTAACCGAGTATTTAGTTCGTGCATCACAACGTTATGGAATGACGCCGGACCAATTTATTAAGGAAGTTTCAGAGGCTGGCCAGATCACAACCATGGTCGCTGAAGTTTCACGGGCAAAGGCTCTTGCAGGCGTGCTTTCGCGCGTCAAGGTCGTAACCACTTCTGGAAAGTCAGTGAACCTAGAAGAGTTGGCGCCAAAGCAAGAAGCTGCACCAGTCGCCGAATAATTTATCTCTCAGAGCGAACACGTCAAGGCCTATTTATCCCAATTTGCGGAAGCATTTGGCCGAATAAGTTGTTAAGGTCAATACAGTAGATAAATCAGCTCAGGAGGAACTTTTGGAAATTATTACACCGCAATTAGCGGGCGCAAACCCAGGCGGCGGTTTGGGTGATCAGGTTTATGAAAGATTGCTTCGCGAGCGAATCATCTTCCTTGGTTCTGTTGTTGAAGATTCGATGGCAAATGCGATCTCAGCGCAGTTACTTCTCCTAGCAGCCGAAGATCCAGATAAAGATATTTTCCTTTACATTAATTCACCAGGCGGATCGATCTCAGCCGGTATGGCAATTTATGACACTATGCAATACATCAAGAATGATGTTGCAACCGTTGCGATGGGTCTAGCGGCATCAATGGGCCAATTCTTACTTTGCTCTGGAGCTCCCGGAAAGCGTTACGCCCTTCCACATGCAAGAATCATGATGCACCAACCTTCAGGTGGCATCGGTGGAACTGCTTCAGATATCAAGATTCAAGCTGAACAAATGTCCTTTACCAAGAAGAAGATGGCAGAGTTGATCTCATTCCACACCGGACAGAAGGCAGAGACCATCGAAGCAGATTCAGATCGCGATCGCTGGTTTACTGCAGAGGAAGCCAAGGAATATGGCTTTGTAGATCACGTAGTTCGTTCTGCTGGTCAAGTATCAGGAAGTGGTGGAACCGCATGAGTAATTTGAACAACCTTGAAAAGGTAAATGAATTTACCTCTCGTTACGTCCTACCGACGATCGAAGAGAAGACCACATATGGATACAAGCGCTTAGATCCTTATACAAAACTCTTTGAAGAGCGCATCATCTTCTTAGGCCAAGGAATTGACGACACCGTTGCTAACGATGTTATGGCACAACTTTTGACTCTGGAATCTATGGATCCAGATCGCGACATCATGATGTATATAAATTCACCAGGTGGTTCGTTTACTGCCTTGACTGCAATTTATGACACCATGCAATACATCCGCCCAGATGTCATGACTGTCTGCTTAGGCCAAGCTGCCTCAGCGGCTGCAGTACTTCTTGCTGGTGGCGCAAAGGGCAAGCGTTACGCCCTGGAACATGCGCGAATCTTGATTCACCAACCATATTCAGAAGGTGGCGGACAAGGTTCTGACATTGAAATCCAAGCTCGCGAAATTCTTCGGATGCGTACCTTGCTAGAACAGATGTTGGCAAAGCACACCACCAAGAGCCACGAAGAGATCACTAAAGATATTGAACGCGACAAGATCCTTACCGCTGCTGAGGCAGTTGAGTACGGAATCATCGATCAAGTGATGGTTAGCCGCAAGGCATCAGCAAATAAGTAATAAGTTAGTAATTCGCCTATAAGCGAACAAGTTAAGGCTGGGATTAGCCCTCATAAAAGAGTGGCAAGTCCTAGCCTTATCTTATGAATACGCGTATTGGTGAATCTGGCGATCTCTTGAAATGTTCCTTTTGCGGCAAAACCCAAAAGCAAGTCAAGAAGTTAATTGCCGGTCCTGGCGTATATATCTGCGATGAGTGCATCGAACTCTGTAATGAAATCATCATCGAAGAACTTCAAGAGACTTCTTCACTTGGGTTGCAAGAACTTCCAAAGCCGGAAGAGATCTATAACTTTCTAGATCAATATGTAATCGGGCAAGATCGCGCAAAGAAATCTCTTTCGGTTGCGGTCTACAACCACTACAAGCGAGTCCAATCAGGTGAATCAAAGCGCGAAGATTCAATCGAACTTTCTAAGTCAAACATTCTCATCCTTGGCCCAACCGGATGCGGCAAGACTTTGTTGGCGCAAACTTTGGCGCGCATGCTAAATGTACCTTTTGCTATCGCCGATGCAACGGCGCTAACCGAAGCTGGTTATGTTGGTGAAGATGTTGAAAATATTTTGCTTAAACTAATTCAAGCCGCTGACTTCGATGTAAAGAAGGCTGAGACAGGAATTATCTATATCGATGAAATCGATAAGGTCGCGCGAAAGAGTGAAAATCCATCTATAACAAGAGATGTCTCTGGTGAAGGTGTTCAACAAGCTCTTCTCAAAATCTTAGAAGGAACAACTGCCTCGGTTCCGCCACAAGGTGGTCGCAAGCATCCACATCAAGAATTCCTCCAAATCGACACCACAAATATCCTCTTCATTGTCGGTGGGGCATTTGCTGGTCTTGAAAAGATTATTGAAGGACGCAAGGGCAAGGCTGGCGTTGGATTTAATGCAACACTTCAAAGCATCGAAGAGAATGCGGCGAAAGATTTCTTTGGTGATGTAATGCCAGAAGACCTTCTGAAGTTTGGCATGATTCCAGAATTCATCGGTCGTCTGCCAATTCTCACAAGCGTAGAGAATCTAGATCGTCCAGCACTTATGCAGATCCTTACCGAACCAAAGAATGCCTTGGTCAAGCAGTATCACAAACTCTTCGAGCTTGATGGAGTGGAATTAGAAGTTACAGATGAAGCTCTTGAAGTTGTTGCCGATCTAGCCATTAAGCGCGGAACCGGTGCAAGAGGACTTCGCGCAATCATGGAAGAGACGCTGCTTAGCGTCATGTATGAAATTCCATCGAAGCCAGAAGTCGAAAAGGTAGTAATTACGCCAGAAGTTGTTCTCAAAGAAGCAACTCCAACATTAATTACCCGTGCCGCTGGCGCTCCAAAGCGCGCTGCCAAGAGTGAAAAGTCGGATAAAGGTTCAGAAGAGAAGAGCGCTTAATCTAGACTGCTCCACTATGAGCAACGGTAACCCGAAGGAACTAGCGGCTAGTTTTACGCCCGCTGATATCGAGGCTCCGCTTTATCAAAAATGGTTGGACGCGGAATACTTTAAGGCCGATCCAAATTCTAAGAAGCCACCTTTCACAATTGTTATCCCGCCGCCAAATGTGACAGGTTCCCTGCATATTGGCCACGCACTTGATCACACTTTGCAAGACATCTTGACGCGCATGAAACGAATGAAGGGTTTTGAAACTCTTTGGCTGCCTGGAATGGATCATGCGGGAATTGCAACTCAGAATGTTGTTGAAAAACAATTAGCCGCTCAAGGTTTATCACGTCACGATTTAGGCCGTGAAAAATTTATTGAAACTGTCTGGAAATGGAAGGCGGAATCTGGCGGCGCAATTCTTGGTCAGATGAAGCGCCTTGGCGATTCGGTTGACTGGAGTCGTGAAAGATTTACGATGGATGAGGGACTTTCAAAGGCCGTCCAAGAAATCTTCAAACGTTTATATGATGCTGGTCTGATTTATCGCGCAGAGCGAATCATTAACTGGTGCCCACGATGCCTCACCGCACTTTCAGATATTGAAGTAGAGCACAGTGATGATGCCGGAGAATTTGTCCAAGTTCGATATGGTGATGAAAATATCGCAATAACCGTTGCCACAACTCGTGCCGAGACGATGATGGGTGATGGCGCGGTCGCTGTTCATCCAGAAGATCCTCGTTACAAAGATTTGATCGGCAAGATGGTGATGCTGCCATTGGTTAATCGTTTAATTCCGATCATCGCCGATGAATTAGTAGATCCAGAATTTGGTACCGGTGCAGTAAAAGTAACTGGCGCACATGATCCAAATGACTTCGAAATGGCTTTGCGTCATGGGATCGATATGCCAATCATCATGAATGAACACGGAGTTATGGAAAATTCCGGAACAAAGTTTGATGGCATGGATCGATTTGAAGCGCGCAAAGCGGTAGTTGAAGAACTTCGATCACAAGGTCGCATCGTTGCCGAAAAGCGTCCTTATGTTCACGCTGTTGGGCATTGCCAACGTTGTGACACGACTGTCGAGCCAAGACTTTCCAAGCAATGGTTCGTGAAAGTGGCTCCGCTTGCTAAAGCTGCTGGTGATGCGGTTCGCGATGGCAGAATTAAAATTGAACCAGAAGAAATGTCTCCAAGATATTTTGAATGGATCGACAATATGCATGACTGGTGTATCTCACGCCAACTTTGGTGGGGCCATCAGATTCCTGTTTACTACGGACCAAATGATGAAGTAATTGTTTGCGGACCAAATGAAACACCACCAGCTGGTTACACCCAAGATCCAGATGTATTGGATACCTGGTTCTCATCTGGTTTGTGGCCATTTTCAACTTTGGGTTGGCCGGAGAAAACAGCAGATTATGAGAAGTTCTACCCAACTAGTGTTCTAGTTACCGGTTATGACATTCTATTTTTCTGGGTCGCCAGAATGGTTTTACTCGGTTTATTTGCCACCGATGGTAAAGCGCCATTCCACACAATTGCGTTGCATGGTTTAGTTCGCGATCGCTTCGGCAAAAAGATGAGTAAGTCTCGCGGTAACACCGTTGATCCAATTGAATTTATGGATAAGTACGGATCGGATGCCCTTCGATTTACCTTAGCTCGTGGCGCCAATCCAGGTACTGACCAAGCACTAGCTGAAGAGTGGATCGGTGGCGCTCGAAACTTCGCAACAAAACTTTGGAATGCCTCACGTTTTGCAATCATGAATGGTGCAACGATTGAAGGCGAACTTCCAGATTTCGCCTCACTTGATTCAATTAATAAATGGATTTTGACACGGTTGGACGAGACGATCGAATCAGTAGATTCACTTCTAGAAAAATTTGAATTTGCTAAAGCTTGTGAAATTCTCTATCACTTTGCTTGGGATGACCTGTGCGACTGGTACCTCGAACTTTCGAAAGCTTCATTTAATGCTGGGGGAGAAGAAGCCGAAGTCTCCAAGCGAGTATTAGGCCATGTCTTGGATCAACTTCTTCGTTTACTACACCCAGCTATGCCATTTATTTCTGAAGAACTTTGGTGCTCCTTTACCGGTGGCGAAACACTTGTTACAGCAGCTTGGCCAAAATTTGATCCGGCCAATCGTGATGAAGATTCAAAGATCACAGTTGCGCAGTTGCAAGATCTAGTGACTGAAATTCGTCGCTTCCGAAATGATCAAGGCATAAAAACCTCGGCAAAGATTGCCGCAAATTTTCTTGGCCTCACCGGCTACGAAGCAGCGCTTCGCCAAGTTTGCCGCCTAGAAATCATGACTGGTTCACCAAGTGCGAAGATTGAAGTTGGCAAAATTACCGTGGAGTTTGACTTAACCGGGGCTATCGATGTTGTTGCGGAAAGGGCCCGTTTAACTAAGGATTTGGCGACGGCGGAAAAGGATCGGGCTACGGCCAAAGTTAAGTTAGATAACGAAGGCTTTATGGCAAAGGCTCCGATGGAAGTTGTTCAAGAGATTCGTGCTCGTCTGGCACAAACAAGTGCAGATATCGAGAGCATCACCGCACAACTAGCCGCACTGCCAGAAAAATAATGACATCTCCTGATGATTTAGAAGTTCTTGCAGTTGTTGAGGCGGCGCTACTTAAGCGTTGGCCAGAGAGTCGCATCGAACCATCGATGGATCGAATTGCCGCATTGGTAGATGCACTTGGCTCGCCACAACTTTCATATCCAACAATTCATATTGGTGGCACAAATGGTAAGACCAGCACATCTCGAATGGTTGATGCGCTTCTAACTGAACTTGAATATCGAACCGGTCGTTTCACGAGTCCGCATTTAGAGAGCATTCTCGAGCGAATCTCAATCAAGGGAGAACCAATCACCCCTGAAGGATTTATCGCTTCCTATAACGATATTGCCCTTTATCTAGATTTGATTGATAGCAGGCAGCCACACCCAATCTCATTCTTTGAAGCCATTACAGCTCTGGCCTTTGTTGCCTTCGCGGAGTTTCCGGTTGATGTTGGAGTTATTGAAGTTGGAATGGGCGGCGAATGGGATGCCACGAATGTTGTGCAGAGTACGGTCTCAGTGCTTATGCCAATTGGCTTAGACCACACTGAATATCTAGGCGAGACCGTGGAAGAGATAGCGCAGACCAAGAGTGGAATTATCAAGCAAGAGTCACATGTAATTTTGGCCGCGCAAGAGCCAGAAGTTGCCCGGATTTTGTTGGCAAAAGTGGTCGAGAAATCTGCAATTCCATATCGTGAAGGAATTGAATTCTCGCTAGAGCGTCGAGATATTGCGGTCGGCGGTCAGATGATTAGCGTTAATGGAATATATGGAAAGTATGAAGATATTTTCTTGCCACTTCATGGCTCTCATCAGGCCCACAATGCAACGATTGCAATCGCCACCGTTGAGGCATTTTCTGGAGTTAAGTTAGATCTCGAAGTTATTCGCAGCGCCTTCGAGAAGGTGAGTTCCCCAGGTCGCCTAGAGATCTTGCATCGAGATCCAACCGTGATTGTTGATGCTGCTCATAATCCACATGGCGCCGCGGCTCTAGCTAATACCCTGGAGACAGAATTTGATTTTGAATCAATCTTCTGTGTCTTAGCAGTCTTGGGGGAGAAGGATGTCACTGGAATTCTGCGTCAATTAGAACCTGTAGTTGATCGCTTAGTTGTAACCCAATCTAATTCACCACGGGCCCTCCCGGCTGATAAGTTATTTGAAGCGGCGGTAGAAGTATTTGGGATTGACCGTGTTTATAAAGAGGCAAATTTGATTAATGCAATTACTTACGCAACAGAACAAGTAACCTTATTGAATCAAGTTAGTGAGGGCGTGAGTGCAGTGGTAATAACTGGATCGGTTGTGACTGCCGGAGAAGCCCGAACAATAATTCGTCGCATCAACCGGGCGGCCGAATAATGCGTATCTTGGGATCAGCAGTTATTGGAATGGAGATCTTTGTAATCGGTTTTGCATTGTTGTTGGCTAAGGATCATCACAGCGCGCTCTCAATTTGGCTTGGAGTTTTGTTGATGCTTGCGCTAATAATTAACACTGGAATCATGAAGCGCAAGGCTGGTTGGATTCTTGGTTCTATTTTGCAGGTTGCATTGGTTGCTTATGGTTTTGCAGTAACGACCATGTTCTTTGTTGGCGCCGTGTTCGCCGGCCTTTGGGTAGCAGCGATTGTTGTCGGCCGAAAGGGTGAGGCTATCCGCGCCAATCTGCTGGCAAATCCGCCAAAATAAAGAGCGATTAAACAATATTGCGGCCGCCGATTAGACTATTGGCGTGAGCACAGAACGCACCTTAATCCTGGTCAAGCCTGACGGAGTCCGTCGCGCACTTGTCGGCGAAGTTATTCGACGAATTGAAAGTAAGGGTTACCAGATCTCGGCTCTTAAAATGATCACACCAACTCGTGAATTGTTTTCCGTTCATTATGCAGAACACGAAGGTAAACCATTCTACGAACCACTTTTGGAATTCATGCTCTCTGGACCGATCGTCGCACTTATCGCTGAAGGCAATCGCGTCATCGAGGGATTCCGTAAATTGGCAGGAACAACCGATCCTACTACGGCCGAACCAGGAACTATTCGCGGAGATCTTGCGCGCGATCAAGGAACCAAGGTGGTCCAAAATATTGTGCATGGTTCTGACTCAGTTGAATCAGCAAATCGTGAAATTGCAATTTTCTTCCCCGAAATGAAAGGTTAATGATGAGCAACAAAAACCAGAATCGAATGTCATTTATCGGACGAGATATGGCAGTTGATCTAGGAACCGCGAATACTCTTGTATACGTTCGTGGCCGCGGCATCGTTCTAAACGAGCCAAGCGTTGTTGCAGTTAACCAGGATACCGGTGGCATTCTCGCAGTTGGCCTTGAAGCTAAGCGAATGATCGGTCGTACTCCTGGAAATATTGTTGCGATTCGCCCACTTAAAGATGGTGTGATCGCTGACTTTGATACTACCGAAAAGATGCTCCGTTACTTTATTCAAAAAGTTCACAAGCGTCGTTACATGGCAAAGCCAAGAATTGTGGTTTGCGTTCCATCTGGCATTACAGGTGTAGAACAGCGCGCTGTTAAAGATGCTGGTTATGCAGCTGGCGCACGTAAGGTTTACATCATCGAGGAGCCAATGGCTGCGGCAATTGGTGCCGGGCTACCCATCCACGAACCAACTGGAAATATGGTCGTTGATATTGGTGGCGGAACAACTGAAGTTGCGGTTATCTCACTTGGTGGAATTGTTACTGCACTTTCAATTCGTGTTGGCGGCGATGAATTAGATCAAGCAATTATTGATTGGGTAAAGCGCGAATTTTCACTATTACTTGGTGAGCGCACTGCTGAAGAAATTAAAATGGCTATTGGATCTGCCTACAAGCTTCCAGGAGAGCCAGATGCGGAAATACGTGGTCGCGACTTGGCTACCGGACTTCCAAAGACTATTCGAGTCTCTGCCGAAGATATTCGTAAGGCACTTGAAGATCCAGTTAATCAAATTATTAATGCAGTAAAGAGCACATTGGATAAGACTCCACCAGAGCTTGCAAGTGATCTGATGGATCGCGGCATTGTCCTAACCGGTGGCGGAGCACTGCTTCGTGGTTTGGATGAACGTCTTCGCCATGAAACCGGAATGCCGGTTCACATTAGCGAACGCCCTCTTCAAGCCGTTGTAGAAGGTTCTGGAAAGTGCGTTGAAGAGTTTGAAGCCTTAGAGAAGGTTTTGATCTCAGAGCCTCGACGGTAGTGGCGTTTACTTCAATTAATTAAATTTATTTGGCAGAGACTTTAGGAGAAACCAATTGGCAGCTGGCGGTAATAATCGTTCCAGACTGCTTCTGGTTATTCTGCTAGTCACCTCACTCTTTCTGATCACCTTCGATTTACGTGGGGTAAGTCTGACCAAGGGATCTAGAAGTGCAACGCAATCTATTCTTGCCCCGATCCAGCGCGGATTTTCGGACTTCTTCTCACCGGTTGGAAATTTCTTTGGTGACATTAAGAACTTTGAAAAGACAAAGGCAGAAGTTAAAGAGTTAAAGGCTGAAAATGCCAAACTAAAGACCCAATTGGTTTTAAATGCCGACATTCAAGGTCAATTAACCAAGTTAAAGGGAGTTTTAAATCTTGCCGGGCGAGGTGGCTTTAAGGTCGTAGCAGCCCGAGTTATTGGCCGCGGAAGTGCTTCGACATTTAGTCAAACTATTACGATAGATGCTGGTGCATCCGATGGCGTTGCAAAAGATATGACGGTGATGAGTGATCTAGGACTTGTCGGAGTCGTTAAATCAGTTTCGAGTTCATCAGCGATCGTGCTTTTAATGAGTGACCCGACATTTCGAATCGGCGTACGTATTGCTGGATCACAGAGCATAGGGGTTCTTCAGGGTCAAGGTTCTGGAACTTACAACCTACAACTTTTGGATACCTCAGGCAGCATCAAAAATAAAGATGTAATTCTCTCGCTAGGCAGCGATAACAATCGACCATTTGTTCCCGGAATTCCGATCGGTTTTGTATCTTCGGTAGATCATAAAAATGCCTCGCTTACGCAGACCGCAACCGTAACTGGTTACTCCGATCTAAACGGCCTAGGTGTTGTATCAATTATTTTGCAGGCCCCATCCGGAGACCCAAAAGATTCACTGGTACCAAAGCCAACTCCTACCGCAACTATTTATGTTACTTCAACCGCAAAGCCAGATACTTCAACCGTTGTGAGCTCAAAGCCAACTGTTCTACCTTCACCTGCAACTAAAAAGGCGACTAAGTGAGTTGGAGTAGAGCGGGCATTAGCGCCCTATTCCTACTTTTTGTATTCGTTATTCAAGAAGCGGCAATCTCTAAAATCAGTCTTCCGATAAGTGGCTTCTCTTTATATCTTGCCGTCTTACTAGGAGCAATGGCTCTGGAAGATAGATCAGGCGCCATCGTTCTTGGTTTCATTGGCGGATTAATTTTAGATTTCTCTCCAACCGCAGATTCACCAGTCGGTAAGTGGGCCTTTGTTCTAACAGCAATTGGTTATGTATTTTCAACAAACCGCGAGAGCATCGGAGATTTTACGGCTAGGCCAATCGCCTTTGTTTTCTTTACTGCTATTGGCTCGGTCTTGACGCTGATAATTTTCCTAATGATCGGCCTACTTCTTGGCGAAAATAGCGGATCATTTAGCCATAACTTGGTAGTTGTAATTGGAAATGGCATTTGGACTTTAATATTTGCGCCGATTTTATTACCGCTCTTGGTTAAGTGGCGGGCCCTAACTTTGACCTCGCGAGAACGCCAATGAGTCAACGCTCCAGACTTAATATCGTAATTGTTCAAGTTCTTGTAATCTCTTTGATGCTGGCGTTAGCAGGGCGGCTTTTTTACCTGCAGATTGCCTCGGGGGCTAAGTATCAAAATGCTGCGCTAAGTATTCAAAGCCGCGATGTAATCACTCCCGCTGTTCGCGGTGCGATTGTTGATAGTTCCGGAATTCCATTAGTGATGGATCGACCAGGTTTAGTCATAACAATTGATCGAAGTGTGATTGATAAGTTGCCAGATAAGGGATCCGCAGTACTAGCCAAAGTTGCAGCTTTAGTCGGACAAAATCCGGCAGATCTTTACATCGCCACACGTCTTTGCGGGGAGTTGCCATTAGGCCAACGAACCGGATGTTGGAAGGGAACACGATTCCAACCAATTCCAGTTACCCGAACCGCAACACAAGCACAAGCTTTGAAGGTTTTAGAAAATGCTGATTCCTATCCAGGTGTTGATGCTCAATCGGTTCCAGTTCGAAGCTATCCATCGATGGCTGGTGAAAATGGGGCACACGTACTTGGTTACGTTGGATCAGTTACCGAATCTGATTTACTCAATCCAGATACACATTTTTATCGAGATGAAGTTATTGGTAAATCTGGCCTGGAATATCAATACGATCAATACCTACGAGGCATCCCAGGAATAAAGACAGTAATTGTTGATCGAAAAGAAGCAGTAACCCAGCAATCCCAGAAAACAGTCCCGATCTCTGGCGATAACTTAGTTACTAATATCGATGCCCGTTTGCAAGCTGCAACCGAGAAGGCGTTGGCAAGTTCGGTTCGACGTGCTAAATCCCAGGGCTATCACGCAGATGGTGGCGCAGCAATCGTGATGGATGTTCATACTGGAAAAGTTTTAGCGCTAGCTTCATACCCAACTTATGATCCAAATATTTGGCAGACCGGTTTAACCCAAGCCCAAGCAAAAGAATTATTTAGTGAGAGCGCGGGTGTTCCGGCGCTTATTCGACCTGTGCAAGGAATGTATGCACCGGCCTCTACCTTTAAATCTATCTCTGTTGTTGCCGCAGCTGCCGCTGGTTATGACTTAAATAATGGGCGCTATGACTGTCCGGCATCAGTTCAGATTGGTAACCGAGAGTTTAAGAATTTTGAAACCAATCCGCTTGGCCGCATCAGCATGCAGACGGCAATCGCGGTCTCTTGTGACACAGTCTGGTATCAAATTGCATACGACCAGTGGGTAAAAGACGGTGGGCTACGACCACATTCTTCGCTAAATGATTTCTTTTTTAATGCCGCACGTGGCTTTGGGGTTGGTCACTTAACTGGAATTGATCTTCCTGGAGAAGCATCTGGGCGACTACCTGATCGTGGTTGGAAACAAAGATACTTCGATCAAAATAAGAATTTCTTCTGTAACTATCAATCTAGAGCTTCGAAGAAAGATCTAACGCCTTATTTAATTGCAATAGCCAAAGAGAATTGTGTTGACGGCTACGTGCTTCGAGCCGGTGATGCGGTTAACTTCTCAATTGGCCAGGGCGATACTTTGATGACGCCTATTCAGATGGCGCAGCTTTATTCCGCAATTGCCAATGGTGGCACCCTTTATAAGCCAGAGATTGCCCGAGCAATTCTTAAACCAGATGGCACCGTGGTTAAGGAATTTAAGCCAGAAGTAACGGGTAAAGCTCCGTTGACTCCGGCGGTAACAACATTTTTGCATAGCGCGCTTCGAGCAGTTGCAACTTCTGGAACTGGCGCACCTATCTTTGCTGGTTTCCCGGTTCATGTCGCCGGTAAGACCGGTACTGGGCAAGACCTTGGAAGAAATTCAAATGGTTCAGCAAAAGATGACACTGCTTGGTTTGCCTCATTTGCACCTGTGGAAAATCCACAATACGCAGTTGTGATTATGGTTAGCCAAGGTGGTTTTGGTGCATCCGCTTCGGCCCCTGGAGTTAAAGATATTTATTCTGCGCTCTTTGGAGTTAGCGGTGGTTCGATTGATCCAGCTAAAGGCATTTTCCCAAATGGCGTTCCGACCGCACTTCCAAAGGTTGATCCAAAGAATGCTAAGTTGGTAACCAAATGAGAGTTGGTCGCCCACACGTTTTAGATAAGCGCCGCAGTAAGTTCCGTGACAATGTAAGTGGCTTTGATCGGCCGTTAACTTTTGCAGTTGCCGGACTCTCGATATTTGGCACGATTTTGGTTTGGGCTGCAACTAGAAGTTGGTTTGCCTCGCAACACTTAGATCCACAATATTATTTAAAGCGGCACATCATTAACTTAGCGATTGGCGCCGCGCTTGCCTACGGAACAACCTTGATTGATTATCGACTCCTACGTGCTTACACCCCAATTGTTTGGGGCCTTGGTGTTCTTGGATTAGTTGCGGTGCTTGTCCCTGGAGTTGGAAGTACCGTAAATGGCGCGCGAGCCTGGATCAAATTTCCAGGTGGCTTTGAGATCCAGCCAGCTGAATTAGCAAAGATCGCGATCATTGTTGGGATCTCGATGATTTTGTCCGAACAATTAGATACAAGTCGCAATCCAACCGACCGCGATGTTATGAAAGCTTTGGCAATCGCTGCCACCCCAATCCTCTTGATTATGTTGCAACCCGACCTTGGAACAGTCGTAATCATCAGCGCGGCAATTGTTGCGATGATCGGCTCTTCTGGCGCTCCAACTCGTTGGGTTGTTGGCCTCTTACTTGTTGCACTTCTCGGTGGCTTTGTTGCAGTAAAGGCTGGCGTCGTAAGCCACTACCAAGTAAAGCGTCTGCAATCATTTGTCGATCCAGCTGCCGACCCACAAGTTAGCGGTTATCAATTACGGCAATCTCGAATCACAATTGGTTCTGGTGGTTTCTTCGGCAAGGGGCTTTTTAATGGGCCGCAAACAAATGGCAGGTTTGTACCCGAACAACAGACCGACTTTATCTTTACAGTTGCTGGAGAAGAGACTGGCTTCCTGGGTTGTGGATTTATTTTGATCTGCTTTGGACTCTTCTTTTATCGAGCTTTTGCCATTGCAAAACGAACTAATGATTTATTTGGCCGATTAGTCTGCGTTGGCACGATTGCTTGGTTTGCCTTTCAAACATTTGAAAATATCGGCATGACGATGGGTCTGGTGCCAATGACTGGCGTCCCATTGCCATTTGTTTCCTATGGCGGATCTAGCATGTTCGCGACATTGATCGCATTTGGGCTATTGCAGAACGTTCATTTGCGAACTAGATAGGGTTTTTTGAGCGGGATTTCGCGCTTAAGTTGGTCTTTAACCCAAATCTAGGCAATACTTCTCTCAGCGTTCAGCGCGCCGACTAACAAGTTCGGTTAACGCCGCGGATGCGAGAGCTTTCAAAAGGAAGTTTTTAAATTTAGTTTTAGATGAGGATTTAACTATGGCTATAGAGCCTAAAGGTGCCCGTAAGCGGGTACGAGGAAAAGCGAAGAAGGATGAAGCTGCGCTTTCTCCAGAAGTTTCTGAGAATACTGAAGCAACAGAAGTCGCTATCGCAGAACCAACTGAGAAGAAGAAGAGCACCAAGAAGGCCGCTTCAATCCCAGTACCAATGTTTCAAGCTGCGCCAGATGAGGTAGCTCCCAAGAAAGTTAAGGCAGCTGCGGCAAGCACTCCTTCGGAATCGGAAGAGACTGAAGAGCAGAGCGCCGAGCGTCGCCGTCGCCGTCGTGGTGGAAGAGGCCGTCGCCGTGGAGGTCGCGATCTTGGTGATGACGCTACAAATGATGTAAATGAGAATATTGATAACGATTCAGATGAACCATCTGATGCAGGTGACCTTGATGGGGATTCACAAGTTAATGAAGATGGCACCGTAACCCGTCGCCGTCGACGCCGCCGTGCACGTGGCGAAGGTGTAACTCCTGGTGAAGTAATTGATGAAGATGGTGTTGTAACCGTAGTTAAGGTGCGCGAACCAAGACCTGCTCGCGAACCAAGACCTGCTCGCGATGATCGTTCAAGCCGAAGTGACCGCGGTCGCAATAATCGCCGGAATGATCGCCGAAATGATCGCGAACCAAGAGAATTTGTTCGCCGTCGCGGAAGTGTTATCACTGAATCTGAATTTCTAGCACGTCGCGAGAATGTTGATCGTCAGATGTTGGTTCGCCAAACTGGTGACCGCACCCAGATCTCAGTTCTTGAAGACAAGATCATGGTCGAGCATTATGTAAATAGAAATAGCAATATTTCTTATGTTGGAAATGTTTATCTCGGTAAGGTTCAAAATGTTCTTCCGTCAATGGAAGCTGCATTCGTTGATATTGGCAAGGGTCGTAACGCAGTTCTTTACGCCGGTGAAGTGAATTGGGATACCGCAGGTTTAGCCGATGGCCAACCTCGCAAAATTGAACATGTACTAAAGACCGGTCAATCGGTGTTAGTACAAGTAACGAAAGATCCAATTGGTCAAAAGGGAGCTCGCCTTACAAGTCAGATCTCACTTCCTGGTCGTTATTTGGTTTATGTTCCAAGTGGTGAGATGAGCGGAATTAGCCGTCGCCTTCCAGAACAAGAGCGAAATCGCTTAAAGACTATTTTGAAGAATTTGATTCCAGAAGATGCTGGCGTAATTGTCAGAACTGCCTCAGAGGGAGCTTCAGAAGAAGAGCTCGAGCGCGATGTAATTCGCCTCAAGGCGCAATGGGATGATATTCAAAAGAAGGCTGAGTCTTCCGAGACTTCAGCGCCATCACTTCTCTACTCAGAACCAGATTTAACCGTCCGAGTTATTCGCGATATCTTCAATGAAGATTTCAAGAAGATGATTGTTCAGGGAGATCAGGCTTGGGAAGATATCAATAACTATCTTGGCCATATTGCACCAGAGTTAACTTCCAAGATCGAAAAGTGGACCGGTACTCGCGATCTCTTTGTAGAAAATAGAATTGAAGAACAGCTTGCTAAGGCATTTGATCGCAAGGTTTATCTACCTTCAGGCGGTTCATTAGTTATTGATCGCACCGAAGCGATGATCGTTATCGATGTCAATACTGGAAAGTTCATCGGTAAGGGCGGAAACTTAGAAGAGACCGTTACCAAGAACAACCTAGAAGCAGCTGAAGAAATTGCCCGCCAACTTCGCCTGCGCGATATGGGCGGAATCATCGTTATCGACTTTATTGATATGACTTTGGAATCAAACCGTGACTTGGTATTACGACGACTCGTTGAATGTTTAGGGCGCGATCGCACCAAGCATCAAGTTGCCGAAGTTACCTCACTTGGTTTAGTTCAGATGACTCGAAAGCGCGTCGGTCAAGGTTTGATCGAAGCCTTCTCAACTACTTGCGAGAGTTGTGGCGGCCGCGGAATTCATATTCATAGCGAACCTGTAGAAAAGGTTGCACTTGAAAAGGATATGGAGAAGCGTTTCGTACCTACCAATTACGATGCTCAAGAGGTTGAAGAGGTTGAAGAGGTTGAAGAGGTTGAAGAGGTTGAAGAGGTTGAAGAGGTTGAAGAGGTTGAAGAGGTTGAAGAGGTTGAAGATATTGATGAGGCAGATGCGACGCCTGAGATTTCGACCCCGGTAGAGGCCAAAGAAGCCGAAGAAGTTGAAGTTTCAAAACCAGCTCCAAAGCGCCGCCGCCGTGCGGTAAGTACCGGGGTAATTACCCCAGTTTGACCCCGAGGCGGGGAGATCCGTATCCTTGCCCTCTGCCCAATTTCGGGCTCTTTAGGTTAGATTGATTTGAATGAAAGGTGTCACCGTGTACGCGATTGTTAAAGCAGGCGGCCGTCAAGAGAAGGTTGCAGTTGGTGACACAGTTGTTGTCGATCGTATCGACGCAAAAGTTGGCGCATCAGTTTCATTCCCAGCTCTCCTAGTAGTTGAAGGTGCAACCGTTACCTCAGACCCAAAGGCGTTATCAGGCGTCAAGGTCACTGGTGAAATCGTTGAAGAGCAAAAGGGTCCAAAGATCGACATCCTTCGCTACAAGAACAAGACTGGCTACCGCCGTCGTTCAGGTTTCCGTTCCCAATTAACGCGCGTGAAGATCACCGCGATCACAAAGTAATAAGAGGAGGCGAATAACAAATGGCAAGTAAAAAAGGTGTCTCGTCTACCCGAAATGGTCGCGATTCAAATGCGCAGTACCTTGGTATTAAGCGTTATGCAGGACAGATCGTAAAGAGTGGAGAAATCCTAGTTCGCCAACGCGGAACAGTTTTTCACCCAGGACAAAATGTAGGTATCGGTAAGGATGACACACTATTCGCACTAGCTGCAGGTGAAGTTGCCTTCGGTCGCGCTCGTGGTCGCAAGGTTGTAAATATCGTTCCGGTGGCTGCACTAGTTAACGCGTAATTGCAGATTATTAGCTGCGGGNCCGCGAAATGCGGACCCGCATTTTTTATTTAAAGAGAGTTTTAAGGAAAGGGGAGTCAAATGGCATCGTTCGTCGATCGCGTAACTCTCCATGCCTTTGCTGGCTCTGGTGGTGATGGTTGCGTTTCAATTCACCGTGAGAAGTTCAAGCCGCTTGGTGGTCCAGATGGCGGTAACGGTGGTCGCGGTGGAGATGTAATTCTCGTGGTTGATCCAGGCACGACGACCCTTTTAGATTTTCACCACTCACCACATAGACGAGCCACAAATGGTTCACTCGGTTACGGTGATTACTGCAATGGCAAAGAAGGTAAAGATTTAATTCTTCCTGTTCCAAACGGAACGGTTGTTAAGGATCATGAAGGCACAGTCCTTGCCGACTTAATCGGAACTGGAACAAGATTTGTTGCTGCGCAAGGTGGTAAGGGCGGACTTGGCAATGCTGGACTTGCATCATCAAAGCGTCGCGCTCCTGGTTTCGCACTTAAAGGTGAGCCAGGCGAAGAACGAACACTTCACCTTGAATTAAAGAGCGTTGCTGATATTGGTTTAATTGGATTTCCATCAGCTGGAAAGTCATCATTGGTAGCCGCGATCTCTGCTGCGAAACCAAAGATCGCCGATTACCCATTCACAACCCTTGCGCCAAACTTAGGTGTCGTCCAAGCTGGCGATACCCGCTTTACCGTTGCCGATGTCCCAGGACTTATTCCAGGAGCCTCTGAAGGTAAGGGCCTTGGCTTGGAATTCTTACGGCACGTCGAACGTTGTGCGGCGCTAGTTCATGTTCTTGACTGTGGAACTTTGGAGACCGATCGCGATCCAATAAAGGATTTCGACATTATTGAAGAAGAGTTAAAGCACTACGGTGGACTTTCAGAGCGACCAAGAATTATTGCCTTAAATAAAGTTGATCTTCCAGATGGAAAAGCTATGGCTGACATGGTGCAACCAACTTTGGAGGCTCGTGGCTATCAAGTATTCCAAATCTCTGCAGCATCACATATCGGATTAACCGAACTTAACTATGCGATGGCAAAGATCATTCAAATTCAGCGAAAAGCTGAAGCGCTCCAAGAGAAGGCACGTATCGTGCTGCGCCCAGCTCCAGTTAATGACAATGGATTTACTGTCACCGCAAATGAAGATGGCTCCTTTACCGTTTTGGGCGAGAAGCCAATTCGTTGGGTAAAGCAGACTGACTTTGGAAACACGGAAGCAGTGGGTTATCTTGCCGATCGATTGGCAACACTTGGCGTTGAGAAGGAATTATTTAAAAAGGGTGCAAAGGCAAAAGATGAGGTCCGAATAGGTGCCGGCGAATCTGCGGTGATCTTTGATTGGGAGCCAACTATTGAAGCGGGCGCTGAATTACTTGCCGGGCCACGTGGTGGTGACTTGCGCGTTGAATCACCATGGGCTGGTCGTTATATTGATGATGATGTTGATGAACTTAGTGATGATGAAATTGCGATGCAATGGGAGTACAACGTTGCTGATCCAAAGAGTCCAAGGATAGAAACTACAAATGAGTAATGAAGTATTAACCAGAGCAAATCGAATTGTTATAAAGGTTGGTTCATCAACCCTAACTGGAAGTGCTGGGACTGCTCTAGATGTCGCGGCAGTTGCTTCCCTGGTATCAGTAGTTGCAAATTTAAAAGCTCAAAATAAGGAAGTAGTAATAGTTACTTCTGCGGCAATCGCAGCAGGAATGGCGCCACTTGGTTTGAGCGCTAGACCTACCGATCTGGCAACACAACAAGCGGCCGCCTCTGTGGGACAAGGTTTACTTATTGCCAAGTACACCGAGGAATTTAGTAAGCATTCAATTGTTGCCTCACAGGTACTTCTAACCGGTGATGAGGTCGAAGAGGCGAGCAAGCGAGAGAATGCCCAACGAACTCTTTTTCGCTTACTTGAATTAGGTGTTGTGCCAATCATTAATGAAAATGACTCGGTAGTTACTGAGGAAATTCGAATGGGTGATAACGACCGTTTGGCAGCTCTAGTATCTCAATTAATCTCGGCAAATTTATTAGTCCTAGTTTCTGATGTTGATGCGCTTTATGACGCACCACCTTCACAGGTTGGTGCCAAACGAGTTGCAAAGGTTAATTCCCTCTCCGAATTGGGTAATTTCCAGATCGGTGGCGTTGGTAGTTCAGGTGTTGGAAGCGGCGGAATGGTAACCAAAATTCAGGCAGCCGAGATCGCAACAAAGAATGGTGCCACGATGTTGCTAACCAATTTGGCCAGCCTAAGTAAAGCGCTAGCTGGCGAAGATTTTGGAACGCTATTTCTTGCTGGAACTAATAGCTAACAAAACCTTTGCAACTTTTACATTCATATTTTCATCACCAGATGTAGGCACATCAGAGGATTTAACAATCACAGTTCGAGTTGTTGGATCCGTCCAAACAAATTGCCCATGCAGGCCGAGGGCGGTTGAAATATTTGGATAAGGGTGCCAGACCTGTGCGCCGTAACCCCAACCATGATCGAGAGTCGTCACAGGTGTTGTCATACGCTTTAACCAGACGGGATCAATTATTTGATTGGCACCTGCTTGCCCACCATTAATGATCGCTAAACCGACGCGTGCGTAATCTCGCGCAGTTGCGTTAAAGCAACAGAAAGTTTTTTCAACTCCGCCTTTATGATCAACATTCCAAGTAGCTGCATACTGCGCACCAATTGGCTGCCAAACGTTCTTGCTGAAGTAATCAGAGACCGAACCACCAGTGACCTTCTTGATGATCATGCCAAGTAGTTGGGTATCAACGCTCATGTATTCAGATTTAGTGCCCGGAGCAAAGGCCATCTTTCGATTGTGCTTAATAAACCAATTCATATCGGTGGTCGCATACATCTGCGCGATCGCTACGCCCCAACCAGAAGGCCCACTTGGGTAATTATCACTAACACCAACACCGGCCTGCATATCTAAGAGCGTCTTAATGCTGACCTGATCAAACGAGGTGCCGGTTTTATATTCTGGGAAATATTTAATGAAGGTATCTGATTCAGCGATCTTCCCTTGATGAATCAATTGACCAATAACTATTGAGGTCATCGTTTTGCCTTCAGAATAGGAAGGGAATATAGATTTCTCCGTAAAACCCTTTCCATAATATTCATAGGTGATAACACCGTTACGAATAACCAAAAAGGCATTGGTGTAAGTCTTTTTTAAGAATTCTTGCCAGGTAATTGAACCGTTTTCCCATGGCACGGTTGCGGGCATCGCTTCAGTCGAAGTTGGCCAAGCAATTGGTTTGTTAGCAGGTGCGATGGTGTTCCATGGCATCAGCGTTGGCGTTTTTGAGGCTGGGGCTAGGCCCAGACGAATCGCTGCTATTGGGTTTGGATAGTGGATGAATTTTGTGAAGCCGGTAAGCGCAACTGCAAAGCCGACAAAGACGATCAAGATATTTCTAAGCACCTTTAGAAAACGTTTCATGAGAGAAGGGTATGTTGCCTTAGGCTAGGAGCATGGAAGCCACCGCGATAATTAATGAACTTGCCGATAAGGCGCGCTTGGCTGCGCGGACTTTAATCGCGGCAACCGGCGCCGAACGAAGCGCCGCGCTGGTGGCGATCGCCGAGGAAATATTAAAAAGTGAAGGCGAAATTCTGGCAGCCAATGCGCAAGATATGGTGCGCGCAAAGGCCGATGGTATGTCCGATTCAATGCAAGACCGATTGCTCTTAACCCCAAAGCGAGTCGCCGATATAGCTGATGGGGCAATTCAAGTTTCCAAATTGCCTAATCCAATTGGGCTGACGATTAATGAGAACCGCCTTCCAAATGGACTTCACCTAAAGCAAGTCAGCGTTCCATTTGGAGTTGTTGGAATGGTTTATGAAGCGCGACCAAATGTGACGGTGGATGCTGCGGTTATTTTGTTGATGTCGGCAAATGCGGCTCTGCTTCGCGGTTCTTCAAGCGCTGCGGAAAGCAATGAAGTTTTAGTTAAGGTGATGAAGCGAGCATTGGCCAAAACAAATATCTCTGCTGAAGTTTTACAACTAGTCCCTTCACATGATCGTTCTACAGTCACAGCCTTACTGCATGCCAGAGGCAAGGTTGACTTAGTAATTCCACGGGGTAGCGCGGCCTTAATCCGGACCGTTGTTGATGAGAGCACTGTCCCAACAATTGAAACTGGCGCAGGTGTCTGCCATGTGTACGTAGATGATCAGGCCGATTTAACTAAAGCGCTTCCAATCTTGATCAACTCTAAAACCCACCGACCAAGTGTTTGTAATGCTGCAGAAACCTTGCTTGTGCATCAAGGTATCGCCGCGAAATTCTTGCCAATTGCACTAAAGGCGCTTGCCGAAGCCGGTGTAACTCTAAATGTTGACGAGGCCACTAAGAAGTTTGCTGATGAAATTGGAGTCAAGGTCAACCTGGCAGGTGAAGAAAATTGGAGTACTGAGTACAACGCACTTGAGATGAATGTGGCGATTGTGCCAGATATTTTATCTGCGGCCGATCACATTGCTAAATATGGAACCAAGCATACTGAAGCTATCGTCTCTGAATCAGAAGAAAATGCCGCAAAATTTATTTCACTTCTAGATGCCGCAGCAATTATGGTTAATGCATCAACCAGATTCACTGATGGAGAACAGATGGGCTTTGGTGCTGAGATTGGAATCTCTAATCAAAAGCTCCACGCCCGCGGCCCAATGGGTCTTGTTGCCATGACCACTACGACTTGGATCGTAACTGGCAATGGGCAGATCCGCGCATAAATTCGATTTATTAGTAAGGACCGGCTCGCGATAGAGTGCGCACATGGCACAAATTTCTCGCGATGATGTTGCGCATCTAGCCAAATTAGCTCGCGTTGAAATGACGCCCGATGAGCTCGATCATATGGCTACCGAGTTGGATCAAATTCTTGGCGCAGTTAAGCGGGTACAAGAAGTTGCAACATCCGATATTGCCCCAACATCGCACCCACTTGAAATGACAAATATTTTTCGAGCCGATCTCGTAAAGCCAAGTCTGACAAATGAAGAGGCTCTTTCAGGTGCACCCGCCAAGGCCGAGGAGCGCTTTAAGGTTCCACAAATTTTGGGTGAAGAATGACAAATATTCATTCATCCGCAGCAGAGATGGCGGCGGCACTTTCCAAGAACGAGACAACTTCGGTTGAATTGACCAAGTTACACCTTGATCAAATCTCAAAGGTTGATGGAAAAGTTCATGCATTTTTACATGTTGATACCGAAGGCGCTTTAGCGCAAGCTGCGGAAGTAGATGCCAAGCGTGCTAGTGGCGAACAAATCTCGCCACTTGCCGGAGTCCCACTAGCTCTTAAAGATGTTTTAACTCAAAAGGGAATCCCAACCACAGCCGGTTCAAAGATATTAGAAGGTTGGCGACCACCATACGATTCAACAGTTGTTTCAAAGTTGAAGGCAGCTGGCGTTGTGATTTTAGGTAAGACAAATATGGATGAATTTGCCATGGGATCATCAACCGAAAATTCTGCCTACGGAACAACGCAAAATCCTTGGGACCTATCTCGAATTCCTGGCGGATCAGGCGGAGGTTCTGCCGCTGCGCTAGCTTCTTTTCAAGCACCACTTGCAATTGGTAGCGATACTGGTGGATCAATTCGTCAACCTGCGGCGTTAACCGGAACCGTCGGAGTTAAGCCGACCTATGGTGGCGTTTCAAGATATGGCGTTATTGCGTATTCATCTAGTTTGGATCAGATCGGACCATGCGCCCGAACTGTTTTAGATACCGCACTACTGCATGAAGTTATCGCTGGCCATGATGAACGAGATTCAACAAGTATCAATGCGCCAGTCCCACAAGTTGTTGCTGCGGCGAAGAAATTGGATGTAAAAGGAATGAAGATTGGTGTCATCAAAGAATTAAACGGTGCTGGTTTTCAGGCTGGAGTAATTGAACGCTTTAATGAATCACTTGATTTGTTAGTTGCCAATGGTGCAGAAATCGTAGAAGTCTCTTGCCCTAACTTTGAGTATGCACTAGCTGCCTACTATCTAATTGCACCATCTGAAGCATCTTCGAATTTAGCGCGCTTTGATTCAATGAGGTATGGCTTACGTGTTGGCGATGACGGCAAGCGTGGCGCTGAAGAAGTTATGAGTATCACCCGTGAGGCTGGCTTTGGTAAAGAAGTTAAGCGCCGCATAATCCTTGGTACGTATGCGCTTTCATCTGGTTATTACGATGCCTTTTACGGCTCGGCTCAGAAAGTGCGAACTCTGGTTAAGCAAGATTTTGATGCCGCATTCCAAATGGCTGATGTGTTGGTTTCTCCGGTAACTCCCACAACCGCATTTAAAATCGGTGAAAAGAGCGATGATCCAGTTGCTATGTACTTAAGTGATATTGCAACAATTCCAGTGAATATGGCGGGCATCGGAGGAATGAGCCTTCCATGTGGCTTGGCGGCAGAAGATGGACTTCCAGTTGGCTTCCAAATCATGTCTCCGGTTATGCAAGATGATCGGATGTATCGAGTTGGTGCGACTCTTGAAGCAGCACTTGTAAGCAAATGGGGTAAGCCAATTCTCGCCAATGTTCCTGATCTAGGCGGTAAGTAATGACTCTAGATTACGCAGCAGCGGTAGAAAAGTACGAGCCAACACTTGGCCTTGAAGTGCACGTTGAACTAAATACCAAATCAAAAATGTTCTGCTCTTGTGCAACGGAATTTGGAGCGCAACCAAATACCCAGACCTGCCCAGTTTGCCTTGGATTGCCCGGCGCACTTCCAGTTGTAAATGCGAAGGCGATCGAGAGCACAATTTTAATTGGGTTGGCACTAAATTGTTCGATCGCACCTTATAGTCGCTTTGCTCGAAAGAATTACTTTTATCCTGATATGCCAAAGAACTTCCAGACCTCGCAATACGACGAGCCAATCTGCGTTAATGGCTATTTAGATGTTGAGATTGAGACCGATGAAGGTCAAAAGACATTTCGGGTTGATATCGAACGCGTTCACATGGAAGAGGACACTGGAAAATCGCTACACGTTGGTGGTTCAACCGGACGTATTCATGGCGCCGAATATTCACTCCTCGACTACAACCGTGCCGGTATTCCACTAGTTGAAATCGTTACTCGAATTGTTCCTGGCACTGGAAAATACGCACCACAAGTTGCTCGGGCATATGTGACTGAACTTCGTGACATCTTAAGATCACTTGGAGTTTCTGATGTAAAGATGGAACAGGGATCACTTCGTTGTGATGCAAATGTTTCACTTGCACCTGTTGGTTCTGGAAAACTTGGTACTCGTAGTGAAACCAAGAATGTAAATTCACTTCGTTCGGTGGAGCGCGCGGTTTCTGGTGAAATCGAACGTCAAGCTAATCGCTTGGAAAATGGCGAACGTATTATTCAAGAGACTCGCCACTTCTTAGAAGAGAGCGGTGCGACAAGGCCTGGTCGCTCGAAGGAGCAGGCAGAGGATTACCGTTATTTCCCAGAACCGGATCTAGTTCCAGTTACTCCTGATGCAAAGTGGATTGAAGAACTTCGCACTCGTATCCCCGAGAAACCTTCATTACGAAGAAAGCGTCTACAAGCTGAATGGAATTGCCCAGATAAAGAGATGGAATCTCTGGTTAATGCCGAGTTGCTTGATGTCGTAGAAGAGACGATCAAACTTGGCGCTGAACCAACCCGCGCTAGAACTTGGTGGCTTGGCGAAATTTCTAGATTGGCAAATGAAAAGGAAGTTGCTCCTACCTCGCTCGTTAATGCAGTGCAGGTTGCTGAAGTAATTTCATTGATCGTTTCTGGTGAATTGACCGATAAGTTAGCGCGCCAAGTTGTCGAAGGCGTTATTGCCGGTGAAGGTTCACCTGCGCAAGTAATTGACAAGCGCGGCCTCAAAGTTGTCTCTGATGATTCAGCGCTCATGAGCGCTATCGAAGCTGCCATTGCGGCCCAACCAGATACGGCAGAGCGTGTGCGCGGTGGAAATATCCCTGCCGCAGGCGCGCTTATCGGAGCGGTTATGAAGGCAACTGGTGGCGCAGCAGATGCAGCGAAGGTACGAGAATTATTGTTAAAGCACTTAGGTCAGGGGTAATTGATGAGTAATCCAATGAAGCCACGTTCCGGTTTGGTTACCGATGGCATGGAACGAGCACCAGCTCGTGGCATGTTGCGAGCAGTTGGAATGGGCGATGAAGATTGGGTCAAACCACAAATCGGTATCGCATCTTCTTGGAATGAAATCACACCATGCAATCTCTCATTAGATCGTCTAGCAAAAGCATCACGCAGAGGCGTCATCGATGCTGGCGGTTTTCCGATGCAATTTGGAACCATCTCCGTATCTGATGGAATTTCTATGGGCCATGAAGGTATGCACTTCTCATTAGTATCAAGAGAAGTAATTGCTGATTCGGTTGAGACCGTTATGCAGGCAGAACGTTTAGACGGAATGGTTACCTTTGCTGGTTGCGACAAATCACTTCCAGGAATGATGATGGCGGCAGCTCGAATCGACGTGGCCTCAGTATTTGTTTACGCTGGCTCAACTCTTGCCGGAAATGTTGATGGCAAAGATGTGACAATCATTGATGCCTTTGAAGCGGTTGGCGCTTGTGCTCGTGGCTTAATTTCGCAGGAACAAGTTGATCGAATCGAACGCGCTATTTGTCCAGGTGAAGGTGCTTGTGGCGGTATGTACACCGCAAACACAATGGCTGCCGTTGGCGAAGCAATCGGACTTTCTCTTCCAGGTTCGGCATCACCTGCTGCAGTTGATCGTCGTCGCGATGATTATGCAGTTAAGTCAGGCGCCGCAGTTGTTGAATTAATTCGAAAAGGTATTACAACTCGCCAAATTCTTACCAAGAAGGCCTTTGAAAATGCGATTACCGTCGTAATGGCTCTTGGTGGATCCACTAACGCAGTTCTTCACCTACTTGCAATCGCAAATGAGGCGGAAGTTGATTTAACACTTGAAGATTTCCAACGTATTAGCGACAAGGTCCCACTACTTGGCGACCTAAAGCCTTTCGGTAAATATGTTATGACGGATATCGATCGCGTTGGCGGAATTCCGGTAGTGCTTCGCGCGCTCTTTGACGCTGGATATATTCATGGAGATTGCTTAACCGTTACTGGTAAAACGATGGCGGAAAACTTAGCTGAACTAAAGCCGCTTGATCCAGATGGCGAAGTTTTGCATGCGATCAAGTCACCACTTTCTACTGGTGGTGGCATCACAATTCTTGGTGGAAGTCTGGCGCCAGAAGGTGCTGTTTGTAAGACCGCTGGAATTGGCGTTGAAGAATTTGAAGGACCGGCCCGCGTATTTGAGCGCGAGCAAGCTGCAATGGAAGCTCTAGAAAATGGAACTATTACCGCCGGCGATGTAATCGTCATTCGCTACGAAGGCCCAAAGGGTGGACCTGGAATGCGCGAAATGTTAATGATTACCGGTGCGATCAAGGGCGCTGGCTTAGGCAAGAGCACATTGCTATTAACCGATGGTCGCTTTAGCGGTGGATCTACCGGATTGTGTGTTGGCCACGTGGCGCCAGAGGCAGTAGATGGCGGCCCAATTGCATTTGTAAAAGATGGCGATCGAATTCGCATCGACACAATCACCAGAAAACTTGATCTATTGGTCGACGAATCTGAACTGGCCGAACGGCGCAAGAACTTCCAACCAATTCCGCACAAATACAAGCGTGGGGTCTTGGCCAAGTATTCAAAGGTCGTTGGATCAGCATCAAAGGGAGCGGTCTGCGGCTAAAGCCTTTAAGCCGATCTTCATGGGGGATTCCAGATAATGAGATCCTCATCTCAACCCTTGACTAGCCTCTTTCACTAGGCGAGAATTCACCTATGACATCAGTCGTGGTTATTGGCGAGCGTGCGCTCTAGTACTAACTAGAACGTACGCCACCCCTCAGTGCAAACTGAGGGGTTTCGCATTTATTAGATAGAAGGGAGATGAACAAGATGAGTAACGAAAGTGGAAAAACTATTACGGGGGCAAGTGCACTCGTGCAAGCGTTAGAGCATGCAGGCGTTGATGTCATGTTCGGTATCCCAGGCGGTGCAATTCTTCCTGCCTACGACCCAATCTTTGATAGCAAGATCCGCCACATCTTGGTTCGCCACGAACAAGGAGCTGGCCATGCCGCAACTGGTTATGCGCAAGCAACTGGTCGCGTAGGAGTTTGTATTGCAACATCTGGACCTGGTGCCACCAACCTTGTGACACCACTTGCTGATGCGCAAATGGATTCAGTTCCGATCGTCGCAATCACTGGTCAAGTAGCTTCCGGCGCTATCGGCACCGATGCATTTCAAGAGGCCGATATTCGCGGCATAACTATGCCGGTAACAAAACATAATTTCTTGGTAACCGATCCGGCAGAGATTGCCGGCGCAATTGCCCAGGCTTTCCATATCGCAAGCACTGGCCGCCCCGGCGCAGTACTTGTGGATATCGCAAAAGATGCACTTCAGATGCAGACTGAATTTAACTATCCAAAGAGTGTAAATCTGCGTGGCTATCATCCAGTTACCGAACCAACTGCAGAGTCGGTTCGCGATGCCGCGCGGCTTATAGCGGAATCTAAGCAACCGGTTCTATATGTTGGTGGCGGCGCAATTAAGTCAAACTCACAAAAAGAGTTGTTAAAGCTCGCAGAATTAACTGGTGCGCCAGTTGTAACAACATTGATGGCACTTGGCGCTTTCCCAGATTCACATCCTCAGCACCTTGGCATGCCAGGTATGCACGGAACTGTCGCTGCCGTAACCGCGCTTCAAAAAGCAGATCTGTTAATAACACTTGGCGCTCGCTTTGATGATCGAGTTACTGGAAAACTTTCTTCATTCGCGCCAAATGCAAAGATCATTCACGCTGATATTGATCCGGCGGAAATTGGTAAGAATCGTCGCGCTGATGTTGCGCTAATTGGTGATCTAACTAAATCAATTGAGGCGCTAATTCCTGCAGTAAAGGCTGAGTTCAAGAAGTCACAACCAGATTTAACTCCATGGCTAGCAATGGTTTACGGCTGGCGAAATCGATTCCCACTTGGCTATGACCACCCAGCAGATGGCCTTTCACCACAATATGTAATTGAACGCATCGGCCAGATTTCCGGACCTGATGCGATTTATGTAGCAGGCGTTGGTCAACATCAAATGTGGGCTTCGCAATTTATTAAATATGAAAAGCCAAGAACCTGGCTTAACTCAGGTGGTCTTGGAACTATGGGTTATGCAGTTCCGGCAGCTATGGGTGCCAAGGTCGGCGCACCGGATAAAGTTGTTTGGGCAATTGATGGTGATGGATGTTTCCAAATGACCAATCAAGAATTAGTTACCTGCGCCCTCAATAACATTCCAATCAAGGTTGCCGTAATCAATAACGAAAGTTTGGGCATGGTTCGCCAATGGCAGACCTTGTTCTACAACGAGCGTTATTCAAATACCCAACTCCATTCTAAGCGCATTCCAGACTTTGCAAAGTTAGCTGATGCAATGGGTTGCGTTGGCCTAACCTGTGATTCAAAGGAAGATGTAGATCGCACCATTGCACAGGCAATGGAGATCAATGATCGTCCAGTAGTAGTTGATTTCAGTGTTCATAAGGATGCCATGGTTTGGCCGATGGTCGCTGCAGGAACATCTAATGATGAGATTGTAAATGCCAGATCATTGGCCCCAATCTGGGATTCACAGGAGTTATAAAATGGCACAATCACATCCAGATGCACCTTCATCTTTGCGCGCAACTACCAAGAACCACACACTCTCGGTTCTTGTAGAAAATAGTCCAGGCGTTTTAGCGCGTATCTCTTCACTTTTTTCTAGGCGTGGCTACAACATTGATTCTTTGGCAGTAGGACCAACAGAGAATCCGGATTACTCAAAGATGACGATTGTCATTAATGTGGAAGACCATGCACTTGAGCAAGTTATTGCCCAATTAGATAAGTTGATCAATGTCATTGAAATTACCGAACTTGATCCAATCACTTCAGTACAACGAGAACTTTTATTGGTAAAGGTTTCCACCGATGCCACGACTCGCTCACAAGTGCTAGAGACTGTTCAACTTTTCCGAGCCAAAGTTGTTGATGTGGCCCAAGATGCGGTGACGATTGAGGCGACTGGAAATACCGAGAAGATTCAGGCCCTCTTGCGGGTCCTTGAGCCATATGGCATCAAAGAATTGGTCCAATCTGGGCTAGTTGCCATGGCCAGAGGCTTAAAACCTGGCTCGATTTCAGAAGATAAGAAATAAAAAATAGAGTTATCCCATACAACCGACGAAAGGTAAGACAAAGTGGCTACCCAGTATCACGACGAAGATGCCGATCTATCAATTATCCAAGGAAAGAAAGTTGCAGTAATTGGTTATGGTTCCCAAGGCCATGCACACTCACTTTCACTTCGCGATAGTGGAGTTGATGTTCGCGTCGGTTTAGCAGAAGGTTCAAAGTCACGCGCCAAGGCAGAAGCCGAAGGATTGCGCGTTCTCTCAGTAGCAGATGCCGTTAAAGAAGCCGATGTTGTTATGTTGTTGGCACCAGATCACGTTCAACGTCATATCTACAACGAATCAATAAAGCCAAACCTAAAGCCTGGTTCAGCGCTCTTCTTTGGTCACGGATTTAATATTCGATTTGGTTACATAAAGCCAGAAGCAAATATCGATGTTGCAATGGTTGCGCCAAAGGGTCCCGGACACTTAGTACGTCGTGAGTACACAGCTGGCCGTGGAGTTCCAGTTCTTGTTGCAGTAGAACAAGATGCAACTGGCAATGCTTGGCCACTAACACTTTCTTACGCAAAGGCAATCGGCGGACTTCGTGCTGGTGGAATTTTGACCACCTTCACCGAAGAGTGCGAGACCGATCTATTCGGTGAGCAAGCTGTACTTTGCGGTGGCGCTTCACAACTTGTTCAGTATGGTTTTGAAACTTTGGTTGAAGCTGGCTACCAACCAGAAGTTGCCTACTTCGAATGTTTGCACGAACTAAAGTTAATTGTTGATTTGATGTACGAAGGTGGAATTGCAAAGCAGCGCTGGTCAGTTTCTGATACTGCTGAATACGGCGATTACATCTCCGGTCCACGCGTAATTGATCCGAAGGTTAAGGAGAACATGAAGGCAGTTCTTGCCGATGTTCAAAATGGAACCTTCGCAAAGCGCTTTATCGATGATCAGGATGCCGGCGCACCAGAGTTCAATTCACTTCGCGCCAAGGGTGAGGCCCATCCAATCGAAGTTGTTGGACGCGAACTTCGCAAGATGATGTCTTGGGTTAAGGGCAACAACAAAGATGATTATCAGGAAGGTGTAGCTGCACGTGGCTAAACCTGTCGTCTTAATCGCTGAAGAGCTAAGTCCAGCAACGCTGGAAGCACTTGGTCCAGATTTTGAAGTTCGCAACTGCGACGGTGCTGATCGTGGGCAATTACTTGCTGCGCTCGGTGCCGGCGTTGATGCGGTTTTAATTAGATCAGCGACAAAGATGGATGCAGAAGCAATTGCTGCTGCAAAAGGTTTAAAGGTTATTGCTCGTGCTGGCGTTGGCCTAGATAACGTTGATATCCCGGCTGCAACCGCCGCAGGAGTTATGGTCGTTAACGCCCCAACTTCAAATATTGTTTCAGCTGCAGAACTTGCTATCTCATTATTGTTGGCAAGCGCCAGATTTATCTCCCCAGCACATGCCGCTTTACGTTCCGGCAAATGGGCGCGATCTAAATACACCGGCGCTGAATTATTTGAAAAGACTCTAGGAATTGTTGGTTTTGGTCGAATCGGCCAATTAGTTGCTGCTCGCATGCAGGCCTTTGGAATGGATGTAGTTGCCTACGATCCATATCTACAACCAGCTCGTGCGGCGCAATTAGGTGTTCGTTTAGTTGAACTTGATGAACTTCTGAAGGTAAGTGATTTCATAACTATCCACCTACCTAAGACAAAAGAGACTGCTAATTTAATTGGCGCAGAAGCACTCAAGAAGGTAAAGCCTTCGGTTCGAATTGTTAATGCTGCTCGTGGTGGCGTTCTAGATGAAGCTGCACTTTTTGATGCACTCAAAGAAGGCCGCGTGGCTGGTGCTGGTTTAGATGTTTACGCAACCGAACCGTGCACTGATTCACCACTATTTACTTTGGATAATGTTGTTGCAACTCCGCACCTAGGAGCATCCACCGATGAAGCGCAAGAACGAGCTGGAATTGCAGTTGCGGTCTCAGTGCGCAAGGCGCTCTCCGGTGAACTTGTTCCGGATGCAGTAAATGTTAAAGGTGGCGCGATCCATGCAGAGATCCGACCAAGCCTGCCATTGGTTGAGAAGATGGCACAGATTGCAACTGCAATTGCTGGCGAACTTCCAGTAACTATGGAAGTTCAGGTTCGTGGCGATATTGCAGAACACGATAGTTCTATCTTGGCGACGAGTGCGCTCAAGGGTGCCCTAATCGCAACTGGTTCTGAGGATGTTACATATGTGAACACTCCAGCACTGGCCGAAGCTCGGGGAATCACTTCAACGGTAAATTCCGCACCAGATAGTCCGATGTATCGAAGTTATATCTCACTTCACATTGCATGTGCCGGTGGCCGTTCAATAATTGTTGATGGAACACTGATGGGAATTCGTAAGGTTGAAAAGATTATCTCTGTTGATGGATTTGAATTAGATCTACCACCAACCGATAACCTCCTATTCCTTCGTTATGCAGATAAGCCAGGAATGGTTGGCATTGTCGGTAATGCACTTGGCAAGGCTGGTGTAAATATCGCTGGCATGCAGGTGGCACGCACTAACGCAGGGGGAGATGCCCTAATGGCGTTAACCGTAGATTCGCCGGTTTCAACTTCTGTTGTTGAAGACCTTAAGAAAGAGACCAGTGCAAAATTTGTTCAGTCAGTTAACTTGGTCGGGTAATTGATGAGTAATTTCAACTTAGCGGTAATTGGTGGCGATGGTATTGGCCCAGAAGTTGTAGCCGAAGGTCTAAAGGTTTTAGATGCGGTAGCAGCAAAATATGGCCACACCTTTACCAAAAAAGATTATGACTTAGGTGCTAAGTACTGGCACAAGACTGGTGAAACACTTCCTGATTCAGTTCTTGCTGAATTGGCGAAGGCAGATGTAATTCTCCTAGGTGCGGTTGGCGATCCAACAGTTCCAAGTGGCGTTCTAGAACGCGGTTTGCTGCTAAAGCTGCGTTTCGCCTTTGATCATTTCATCAACCTGCGTCCAGCAAAGTTGCACCCTGGCGTTAAATCACCATTAGTTAATTCAGATTCAATTGACTTTGTGGTTGTTCGCGAAGGAACTGAAGGACCATACGTTGGGGCCGGTGGCGTACTTGCCCTTGGAACCAAGGATGAAATTGCTACCGAAGAGAGCCTAAATACTCGACGCGGTTCCGAACGTGTAATCCGCGATGCATTTGTTCGCGCGCAAGGCCGACCACGAAAGAAATTGACTTTAGTTCACAAGAACAATGTACTTACAAGAGCTGGCGGACTTTGGACTCGTACCTTTAATGAAGTTGCTAAAGAGTTCCCAGATATCACCACCGATTATCTGCATGTAGATGCCGCCTCGATGTTCTTTGTAACCAACCCAGAACGCTTTGATGTTGTTGTTACAGATAATTTATTTGGCGATATCTTGACCGACATCGCAGCTGCAATTTGTGGCGGAATCGGTTTAGCTGCTTCTGGAAATATCAATCCAACCGGATCATTCCCATCCATGTTCGAGCCAGTACATGGTTCGGCGCCTGATATTGCAGGCAAAGGGCTCGCTGATCCAACCGCAACCATCATGTCTGTTGCCATGATGCTCTCTCATCTAGGTCTTAGTGAAGCCGCGGCAGATGTAGAACGTGCAGTCGCCGCCGATCTACTTACTCGTGGCGATTTGAAGCGAAGCACCTCTGAAGTTGGAGATGCGCTAACCGCAGGTGTGAAATGAAGATAAATCTCTCCCCAAATCAAAACCCAACCGCTCCAGCCGATCGTGAAGCAAAGATCGCCGAAGGTGGCTTTGGAAAGTATTACACCGACAACATGTTGATTGCGGAATGGGATGAGCAGAGTGGGTGGGGCGATGCCACAATTAAAGCTTATGGACCGCTTTCGCTAGATCCAGCAACTTCTGTTTTACATTACGGTCAAGAAATATTTGAAGGCCTTAAGGCTTATAGCCAACCTGATGGGGGAGTAAGCCTCTTTCGACCAGATGCAAATGCCAAGCGATTTGCTAAGAGCGCCAATCGATTAGCCCTTCCAGAATTACCAGTTGAAGATTTCATCAATACAGTTACCGAATTGGTAAAACATGAAATCAATTGGGTGCCAAAGAACTTCGGTGAATCTCTCTACATTCGCCCATTTATGATTGCAACTGAAGTGGGACTTGGCGTTAGACCAAGTAATCACGCAACTTATTTAGTAATTACGACACCAGCTTCTGCCTATTTCAATCCTAATAAGGCGGTCACAGTCTGGATCTCAACTGAATATGTTCGTGCAGCACCTGGTGGTACCGGAGCAGCAAAGGCCGGCGGAAATTATGCGGCCTCACTTCTTGCGCAAAAAGAGGCGGCAACTCAAGGTTGCGATCAAGTTGTTTGGCTAGATGCGCTAGAACGTAAATGGGTTGAAGAGATGGGCGGCATGAATCTCTACTTCATTAAAGGTTCTGGCAAAGATGCAACTGTCTTTACGCCAAAATTAACTGGAACTCTTCTGGCAGGCGTTACTCGCGATTCGATTCTAACCGTTGCACGCGATCTCGGTTATAAAGTTGAAGAGGGCATGATTTCGATTGACCAATGGCGCGATGGAATTGCTAGTGGCGAGATCACGGAAATTTTTGCTTGCGGAACCGCAGCGGTTGTCTCACCAGTAGGTGCTGCCAAGAGCGCACAAGGAACTTGGACTACCGGAAACGGTGAACCTGGTCCCATCACTATGGAAATTCGTAATCACTTACTTGGCATTCAACATGGAACCATTGCTGATAAGCATGGTTGGAATGTCAAGGTTAAATAAGGCTCAATGATGAATGACAACTTTCATATCTATGACACCACTCTTCGTGATGGGGCGCAGCAAGAGGGCTTAAACCTCTCAGTCCATGACAAGTTAGCAATTGCCCGTCACCTAGATGATCTTGGTGTTGGCTTTATTGAAGGTGGTTGGCCCGGAGCTAATCCAAAAGATACCGAATTTTTTAAGCGAGCGGCTACCGAACTTAAATTAAAGAACGCAACCTTTATGGCCTTTGGTGCAACTCGTCGGCCAGGAGTTAATGCAGCTGATGACCCGCTACTTCGAGCACTTGCAGATTCTGGCGCGGCCGGAGTGACCCTTGTGGCAAAGAGCCATGATCGCCATGTTGATTTAGCCTTGAAGACAAATCTTGATGAGAACTTGGCGATGATTCGCGATTCGATTGAATTTTTACGCAAGGGTGGACAGCGCGTATTTCTAGATGCCGAACATTTCTTTGACGGTTATAAATCAAATAAGGCTTATGCCCTTGAAGTAGTCCGCGTTTCTGCCGAAGCTGGCGCAGATGTAATTGCACTTTGTGACACCAACGGGGGCATGTTGCCTGATGAACTTTCACAAGTTGTACATGATGTCTTAAGAGCTTCAAGCGCCCGACTTGGAATTCATTGCCACAATGACACTGGTTGCGCCGTTGCTAATTCACTTGCCGCAATCGCCGCTGGTGCAACTCACGTGCAAGGTACATTAAATGGTTACGGTGAACGCACTGGTAATGCTGATCTTGTAAGCATTATTGCCAATCTGGAATTGAAGAAGAAGCAACAGGTACTACCTACCGGCGCACTTCGTGAAGCTTTTCGTATTTCACATGCCGTTGCAGAAGTTACAAATGTTGCCCCAAGTGCTCGCCAACCATATGTTGGAGTTTCGGCATTTGCTCACAAAGCTGGGCTGCACGCGAGTGCAATCAAGGTCGATCCGGCAATGTACCAACACGAAGATCCAGCTTCTGTTGGAAACGATATGCGGATGCTGGTTTCAGAGATGGCGGGCCGAGCATCTATTGAATTGAAATCCAAAGAACTTGGCATCGCACTTGGTGAAGATAAGGAAGTTGTCACCCGCGTTGTAGCAAAGGTAAAAGATTTAGAGTCACAGGGTTATACCTTTGAAGCGGCTGATGCCTCATTTGAATTATTGTTGCGCGAAGAGATTGATGGAAAGCGGGCTAGCTTCTTTAAGGTGGAAAACTGGGATACCACCGTAAGTCGCGATAAAAATAACTTAGTTATATCAAAGGCATTTCTAACAATTTCTGCCGGCTCAAAATTAATTGAGTCCGAAGGTTCCGGAAATGGTCCAGTTAACGCAATTGATACAGCACTGCGTTCGGGACTTGAAACGGTTTATCCAGAATTAGAAAAGCTTGAATTAACTGACTACAAGGTGCGAATCCTGGAAGGTCGCCTCGGAACTGGCGCGATTACTCGCGTCTTGGTTGAGACCAGCGATGGCACCGGGGAGTGGAGCACAATTGGGGTCCACGAAAATGTTATTGCTGCATCTGTGATGGCCCTTGAAGATGCGGTCACATATGGCTTGCTAAGACAAGGCCGCAAACCCGAGTAATCTTTAAGTATGACCGCCGAGTTGATTGTTCAGTATGAAGAACACCTCGCGTTGGTACGAAACCTTGCTGATAATTCGATTCGTGGTTACGTCTCAGATTTGCAGTCTTTTCTAAACCATATTGAAAAACTAGGTATAACTGAATTCGCAGATCTAGATATCACCCACATCCGATCGTGGTTGGCTAATTTGCAAAGTACTGGCGCATCTAGATCAACAATGGCGCGACGAATAGTTTCAATTAGAGCTTTCACATATTGGGCAGCGAGCCAAGGTTGGATCCCAACCGATATCGGGGCGAAACTAGCAATCCCAAAGGCCCACAAAACCTTGCCTGAAGTACTGTCACAAAATGAGACACAACTAGTCCTTCAATCCTTAATAACTAAGCGGATGGAGGAGCCGACGGCGCTAAATATTCGAGACTTGGCGATGGTTGAAATTCTTTATGCTGCGGGAATTCGCGTTAGTGAATTGTGCGGTTTGAATTTAGGTGATTTTGATAGTTCTAGAAATACCTTGCGAGTAATAGGTAAGGGAGATAAAGAGCGAGTAGTGCCACTTGGAATCCCAGCGGTCAAGGCGCTAAATGAATGGGTCAGTATTGCTCGTCCGGAATTTGTTTTAGGTAGTTCAATGAATGCAACATTTTTAGGTTCCCGTGGAAAGCGAATTGATCAACGAACGGTTAGGGAAGTTGTTTATCAAGCAATGTCAGCTATTGGATCTCACATGAGCCCGCATGGTTTGCGCCATACCGCCGCTACGCACTTATTGGAGGGTGGCGCAGATTTGCGCACGGTTCAGGAGATCTTGGGACATTCATCTTTGGCCACGACTCAGATTTACACCCACGTCTCGCCGGAGCGATTGAAGTCTGCTTATTCACAGGCCCATCCGCGGGCTTAAGTTCGGGAATCGCAATTCCAGTCACGAGTCCAAATAACAAAAGGGCGGTTCCCACTAAGAATCTCACGGGGCGATCTTCACAAATCTGGCCTGGCCAGAAGCGCCTGGGGCTCCGGGGTGTGGATTTTGCACCCTTGTGCATGGCCTAGGATTAAGCCAGCACGGAAAGTTATTTCTGTGACTTCACGCGACTAAATCAGTACGCCTGTTCGGTCCGGAATCAATTTAGATTCAAATTTGAATCAAGATTCATTCGGTCGGCAACTAGTCGCTAGGGACTTAACAAATTGTTAAGTCATCAACCGAGTGTGAACTTAATTTTAAGTTCACGATAAGGAGTGTGCCGCCATGGCGGTTGTAACAATGCGAGAACTTCTCGACAGCGGAGTCCACTTCGGACACCAGACTCGTCGATGGAATCCAAAGATGAAGCGCTATATTTTTGCAGAGCGCAATGGCATCTACATTATCGATATCCAACAATCACTAGCGCTGATTGATAGCGCATACGAATTCATTAAGGACACTGTCGCCAAGGGCGGACATATCCTTTTTGTTGGCACAAAGAAGCAAGCTCATGAGCCAATCAAGGCGCAATCAGCACGCGTTCAAATGCCATATGTAACCGAGCGCTGGCTAGGTGGAATGCTCACTAACTTCCCAACTGTCTACAAGCGAATTCAACGCTTAAAGGAATTGGAACAATTGGAGAGCCAGAACGATCAACTTTTAACAAAGAAGGAACTCCTAGTTCTTCGTCGCGAACGCGAAAAGCTAACTAAGAACCTTGAAGGTATTCGCAACATGACCAAATTGCCTAGCGCAATCTGGGTAGTAGATACCAAGAAAGAACACCTTGCTGTTCAAGAAGCACACAAGCTAGGTATTCCAGTTGTCGCAATCTTGGATACCAATTGCGATCCAGATGAAGTCGATTATAAAATTCCAGGAAACGACGATGCAATCCGCTCAATCGCGCTACTTACTCGCGTAATTGCTGATGCTGCTGTCGCTGGCCTTGCTGCTCGCTCAAAGCAAGCAGAAGCAGTTGCAGATAAGGAAGTTGCTGCGGCAGCTCCAATTGCAGATGTTGAGAAGGATTTAATCGCCAAGTCAGAGCAGGAGTAATTAATTGGCTTACACAGCAGAAGATGTAAAGAAGCTTCGCGAAGCTACCGCGGCCGGAATGCTTGATTGCAAGAAGGCGCTAGATGAAGCCGAAGGTGATTTCCAAAAAGCAGTTGAAATCATTCGCGTTAAGGGTCTTAAGGGCGTCACCAAGCGTGAAGGCCGTACAACTCTTAATGGTTTAGTTCTAGCCAAGACCGAAGGCAACTTAGGTGTAATGCTCGAACTTAACTGCGAAACAGATTTCGTTGCTAAGGGCGATCGTTTTCAAGAGCTTGCTAACGAACTTCTAGTTCACCTACTTTCAAGCAAGATTGGTGATCTAGCAACATTCCTTTCTTCAAAGATGGCTAATGGCAAGAGCGTACAAGAGACCATCGATGAAGCAAACGCAACACTTGGCGAGAAGATTGAACTTCGCCGTATTGCCGTCCTTGATGGTTCACCAGTTGCTCTTTATATGCACCGCACCAACCCTGATCTACCACCACAAATTGGTGTTTTAGTTCAGTTGGCTACCGATGCACTTGAAGCCGGAAAAGATGTCGCTCAACATATTGCAGCCTTTGCGCCACAATTTGTTCGTCGCGAAGATATCCCAGCAGATCACATCGAAAATGAACGTCGTATTGCCGAAGAGACCGCGCGCGCTGAAGGTAAGCCAGAAGCCTCGCTCTCAAAGGTGGTCGAAGGTCGCATCACCGGCTTCGTTAAGGAAGTTAGCTTGCTAGAGCAATCTTTCGCTAAGGATGCCAAAAAGACCGTTCAACAGATCTTGGACGAGGCAAAGACCGCCGTGTCGGCATTTCACCGATTCAAGGTTGGTCAGTAATCTCATCCAGTAGATAAGCTAGAAAAACTTCTAGAAATTAGAGATTAAGGAGCACTCACAAATGGCCCGCAAAGGTTATAAGCGAGTGCTCCTTAAACTTTCAGGTGAAGTTTTTGGTGGCGAGAAGGGCATCGGTGTTGACCCTGATGTCGTTCATGATTTTGCTGGGCAGATTGCAGAGGTAGTCCGATCTGGAACTCAAGTTGGCATCGTCGTCGGAGGAGGTAACTATTTCCGCGGCGCAGAACTTCAACAACGTGGGATGGATCGCGCCCGAGCTGACTACATGGGAATGCTCGGAACTGTGATGAATTGTTTAGCGCTCCAAGACTTTCTGGAAAAAGAAGGTATCGAAACTAGAGTTCAAACCGCAATAACAATGGGGCAGGTCGCCGAGCCTTACATTCCGCGCCGTGCCATCCGACATTTGGAAAAGGGTCGCGTAGTTATATTTGGCGCCGGAGCTGGCATGCCATTCTTCACAACTGACACAGTTGCCGCACAACGCGCACTTGAAGTTGGCGCCGAAGCTTTACTCCTTGCAAAGAGCGGTGTTGATGGCGTTTATTCGGCAGATCCGAAGAAGGATCCATCCGCTACAAAGTTTGAGAACGTTTCATACGATGAAGTTCTGTCGAAATCACTTGCCGTCGCTGATGCAGCGGCATTTAGTTTATGTCGCGAGAATGATCTACCAATCGTTGTTTTTGATCTAAAAAATAAGGGCAACATCGCTCGCGCCGTTCGTGGCGATAGCGTCGGAACGCTAGTTTCTTAAGTTTAATAAGGGGAGAAGATGTCTGATATTTCAACCGCGCTAAGCGATGCAACTAACAAGATGGCCAAGGCTGTAGAAGTTGCTAAGGAAGATTTTGGCGGCATCCGAACTGGCCGAGCTCATCCTTCAATGTTCGCCAAGATCATCGTTGATTATTACGGAGCAATGACCCCGCTCTCACAGCTAGCCTCATTTCAAGTGCCAGAACCACGAATGGCTATCGTCTCTCCTTTTGATAAAGGCGCTACTGCTTCAATCGAGAAGGCGATTCGCGATTCTGATCTAGGTGTTAATCCACAAACAGATGGCGCCGTAATTAGAGTTAATTTCCCACAACTTACCGAAGAGCGTCGCAAGGATTACATCAAGGTAGCCCGAAATAAGGCGGAAGATTCCCGAGTTTCAATTAGAAATATTCGACGTACCGCTAAAGAAGCAATGGAGAAGCTAGAGAAAGATGGCTTAGCCGGTAAAGATGATGTGGCACGTGGCGAAAAAGATCTAGAGAAAATTACCTCTGACCATGTAGCCAAGATTGATGAACTTCTAAAGCATAAGGAAGCCGAGTTACTCGAGGTTTAAACCTTCGATAAATTTAAGATGGATGATCTGCATTCGATTAACGAAGCGATAAATGCCCGTGCTGGGCGCAAACTTCTTCCATCAATAATCGTCTCAGTAGTTCTATTGACCTTGGTATTTACCACTGTGGTTTTTGCCAAACCTGTATTTGGTCTTCTAGTTTGGTTAGCCGTCATGTTGGCTATCCGTGAATTAGTAAATGCCTACAAGCTTGGCGGAATCGAACTTCCAAGGCTGGCAATACAAATTGCCGGAACCGCGCTTTTGATCGCTGCTTGGTATGGAAAAGTCTCTGGCCTAGCCGTTGCTACAGCTATTGCGATTCCAAATGTGATGGTCTTTATTCTCTTTAAAGGTCCAAAGGATTTCGTCCGACGTGCGGCATCTGCCGCCTTTGCCGTCTTCTATCTAGCATTTCTCGGTGGCTTTATTATTTTGCTGGCACATCACTCTGATGGAGCTGCTCGAATTTTAACCTTAGTAGTTTTAGTAAGTTGCAACGATACCTTTGGATATATCTCAGGAGTTCTTTTCGGTAAGCACCCATTAGTTCCGGCAATTAGTCCCAAGAAAACTTGGGAGGGTCTACTTGGCTCTTTTATCTTTACGCCATCTGGTTCGGCTCTGGTATTCCACTTTGCGATGCATAAGCATTGGTGGATTGGTGCCGGCATTGGAATCGTTGCCGTCATAACCGCAACCTGCGGCGATTTGATCGAATCTGCAGTTAAGCGTGACCTTTCTATAAAAGATATGGGAACTCTGCTACCTGGACATGGTGGAATTTTGGACCGGATCGATTCCGTCTTATTTACCGGGCCGGCAGTTTGGTTCGCCCTCGAACTTATTACCCACTTTAAACTATGACTGAAATTAAATTAGTTTTCGAAGAGCCAAGGCAGCGAGTTAAGCCACCTCTTCACTTTGCCGATCTCTCACCAGAGGATCGCAAAGCAAAGGCGATAGAACTTGGTATTCCAGCATTTCGGGCAAACCAAATGGCAGTTCATTTCTTTTCACATTACAACGATGATCCTGAAACTTGGACGGATATTCCAAAGGACCTTCGTGAGACTTTAGCCAGTGAATTCACGCCTAAGTTAATTATCTTGGTTCGTTCGGTAACCGCAGATGGCGGACGCACTCGCAAAGATCTCTGGAAACTTCACGACGGTGTCTTAGTTGAAAGCGTTTTAATGCGCTACTCCGATCGCACTACCGTTTGTATCTCATCACAAGCTGGGTGTGGAATGAATTGCCCATTCTGCGCAACCGGTCAAAGTGGTTTGACGCGAAATTTAACTGCCGGTGAAATCACGGCGCAGGTTGTGGCAGCTGCAAGAATTTGTGCGACAGGTGAGTTGCCGGGCGGAGAGACCAGACTTTCAAATGTGGTCTTTATGGGAATGGGTGAGCCGCTAGCAAATTACAACGCGGTTCTACGAGCGGTTCGAAATATCACAACCCCACAACCAGATGGATTAGGAATTAGCGCCCGATCGGTAACGGTTTCAACAGTTGGCCTAGTAAATGGAATTGAAAAATTAACGCAAGAGGGAATTCCAGTTACCTTGGCGGTTTCGCTGCACACACCTGATGATGAACTTCGCGACACCTTAGTACCGATTAATTCACGATTTAAAGTAAAGGAAGTCTTGGCGGCTGCTGATAAGTACGAAGCTAAGACTGGACGTAGATACTCGATCGAGTACGCATTAATTAGAGATATAAATGATCAGGCTTGGCGGGCAGATCTCCTCGGGCGTTTACTCAAGAACCGAAATGCGCATGTAAATTTAATTCCGCTAAACCCAACTCCTGGTTCGAAGTGGACCGCCTCGCGACCAGAAGATGAAGCTGAGTTCGTTCGAGTTCTTGAAAGTTACTCGGTTCCAGTCACAGTTAGAGATACTCGTGGGCGCGAAATTGATGGCGCATGTGGCCAATTGGCCGCCGCCGAAGTAATCTCTGATTCATGAAAAACCTCCAAAACTTTATCGCTGGCAAGAGCCAAGCCTCCCTTTCTGGTCAGACAAGTGAAGTAATTAATCCAGCTACTGGTCAGGCTTATGCAACAGCTCCAATTTCAACAAGCGCCGATATTGATCTGGCGATGGACGCAGCAAGTAAAGCTTTTGAGGATTGGCGAGATTCGACCCCATCAGAGCGTGCGCGGGCGCTACTAAAGATTGCCGATGGACTTGAATCTCGAAGTGAAGAATTAATTGCAATCGAGAGTGAAAATACCGGCAAACCACTTTCGCTAACTGCATCCGAAGAAGTTCCCCCAATGTTGGATCAAATTAGATTCTTTGCTGGTGCTGCTAGAAATTTAGAGGGTAAATCTGCGGGCGAATATATGCGCGGCATGACCTCATTCATTCGCCGCGAACCAATTGGCATATGCGCGCAAGTTACTCCTTGGAATTATCCGATGATGATGGCGGTATGGAAGTGGGCGCCGGCGATCGCTGCTGGAAATACTGTAGTTCTAAAGCCAAGTGACACAACTCCTGCCTCTACCTTATTTATGGCAGAAGTTATGTCTGAGTTCCTCCCAACCGGCGTCTTTAATGTGATTTGTGGCGATCGCGAAAGTGGAAGAGCGTTAGTAGAACATGCCACGCCATCCATGGTTTCGATTACTGGTTCGGTTCGCGCTGGAATTGAAGTAGCAAAGTCGGCCGCTTTGGATGTAAAGCGGGTACACCTAGAGCTCGGTGGAAAGGCACCCGTAGTTGTATTTGCTGATGCAGATCTTGCAGCTGCGGCGGAAGCGATTGCAATTGCTGGCTATTTCAACGCCGGCCAAGATTGCACAGCTGCAACTCGCGTGATTGTGCAAGAAGAAGTTTATGAAGAATTTGTCGCACTTCTTGCGGCGCAAGCTAAAGACAATATCGCTACAGGTGCGCCGAATGAAAATGTGCTTTATGGCCCAGTAAATAATGCGGCGCAATTAGCAAGAGTTCAGGGATTCCTAGAACGCACCCCTTCGCACGCGCAGATCGTGGCGGGTGGAACCAAGGTTGATCGAGCCGGATATTTCTTTAATCCAACTGTTGTTGCCGGATTGACTCAAAGCGATGAGATGATTCAAAATGAAATCTTTGGGCCGGTAATCACCGTCCAAAAATTTAAGGATGAAGCACAAGCCGTTGCATATGCAAATGATGTTCCGTATGGCTTGGCCTCTAGTGTTTGGACTACCAATCATGGGCGCGCGATGCGCATGGCTAAGGCATTTGATTTTGGCTGTGTCTGGATCAATACCCACATTCCACTTGTCGCCGAGATGCCACATGGCGGCTACAAGCGTTCTGGTTATGGCAAAGATCTTTCTTCATATGGATTCGAGGATTACACCCGAATTAAGCATGTGATGACAAATCTAAATGCCTAACTTCAATTAAGTTTTAGCGCTCCCATAAACTAGAGTTAAGCCATGGCAAATATAGGAAATATGTATGGTCCAGATTTCACCTTCCTGGGCATACCTCGTTGCGACCTAGAAAAGCCCGAAACTTTCTCCGGCGCCGATGTAGTAATCGTTGGGGCTCCAATTGATAGCGGCACCTCCCATCGATCTGGCGCAAAGCATGGACCACAAGCGATCCGCGCTGGTGATTACTTGGCTCATGATGGCGAACGACCACATATGTCGATGCGCGTAGATTCGCTAAAAGAGTTAAAGATCTTTGATGCCGGTGATCTTTTAATGCCAGGTGGCGATCTAGTCTCTTCGCTTAAAGTTTTAGAAGTTGCAACTGAGAAGATCTCGCGCGCTGGCGCCATCCCAGTAGTACTTGGCGGCGATCATTCAATCGCATCAGCCGATATTGCAGGTATTGCCAAGCACCGCGGCGCGGGCAAAATTTCAATGATTCACTTTGATGCGCATGCCGATACTGCCGATCTGCAATTTGGCGCGCTAGTTGGACACGGAACACCAATGCGCATGCTGATCGATAGCGGGGCAGTGCGGGGAGATCGCTTCCTGCAACTAGGTCTTCGTGGCTATTGGCCAGATGATGCGACCCTTAAATGGATGCGCGATCAGGGAATGCGTTCATATGAAATGACCGAAATTCATCATCGTGGATTAACCGCGGTCTTAGATGAATCATTTGCCACTCTCACAAATGAATGCGATGGCGTTTTTCTCTCAGTCGATATTGATGTCGTTGATCCAGGAATGGCGCCAGGGACTGGAACTCCAGAACCAGGTGGAATGACGAGCCGCGAACTTCTAGAGGCAGTTCGCAGAATCTGTTTTGAACTCCCGATAGTTGGAATGGATATTGTTGAAGTGGCTCCGGCATATGACAGCGCGGAGATCACAGCAATCTTGGCCAATCGCGTTGTTCTGGAAGCACTTAGTGCAATCACGCTTCGCAAAAAGGGTGGAACTTATTCACCTACTCGAAATTTATTGGATCGGTAGCGGCAAAAGCTAAATGCGCGAGATTGTAATTCTTGGCTCTACTGGTTCTATCGGCGTACAAGCGCTTGAAATAGTTGCGGCAAATCCAGATAAGTTTCGAGTTATTGGACTCGCAGCCGGTTCCAAAAACTTACCTTTATTAATTGAGCAGGCTCGTAAATTTAAAGTACCGGTCATCGCTTCTACTGCAGATGGGGCAAGTGCTCGTGAGTTAGCCGGTGAGATTAAAGTAATTGATGGCCCAAATGCCGCCAGCGAACTTGCAACTCTGCCATGCGAAATAGTTTTAAACGGAATCACCGGATCTATCGGCTTGGCCCCAACTCTGGCCGCCCTCGGCGTTGGAAATAAAGTTGCTTTAGCAAATAAGGAATCTTTGGTCGCAGGTGGCGACTTGGTTATGGCCTTTGGCCGCGACAAGTTGATTCCAGTCGATTCCGAACACTCTGCGCTCTATCAATGTTTTCTAAGTGGCAAGGAATTTGAGGTTAAGCAAGTTGTACTTACAGCAAGCGGCGGCCCATTTAGAGACCGAAATGATTTATCAGATATCACCGTTGAAGAAGCTTTGGCTCATCCAACTTGGTCTATGGGACCAGTCGTAACTATTAATTCTGCAACACTTATGAATAAGGGTTTAGAAATAATTGAAGCGCATTACCTATTTGATCTGCCGTATTCAAAAATTTCTGCAGTAATTCACCCACAATCTGTTGTTCACTCCATGGTGGAATTTATCGATGGTTCAACGATTGCCCAGGCCAGTCCACCAAACATGAAAGGCCCGATCGCCTACGCACTCTCTGGCGCCAATCGAATTAGTAAGGCAACCACGCCTATTGATTGGAGCGCCACCCACACATGGAGTTTCTCACCGATTGATCAAGCTCGCTTTCCGGCTGTTGACCTGGCCCGCCGTTGCGGAGAACTTGGTGGTGGACTTCCAGCAATATTTAATGCGGCTAATGAGGTCGCTGTCAATGCCTTCATCAATGGGGCAATAGCATTCACTCAGATTGTGGAAATAGTCGAAGAATGTGTACAACTTCTAGGAAGTGGTGCACCGATAACCATCAGAGACCTATCTGATGTCAGTGCTATCGAGAATGATGCACGTGTTCGGGCCAGCAAACTAGTTCAGGAGCGTGCATGAGTTTTCTCGGAGTAATTGCCTTTGTAGTAGCACTTCTATTTTCAGTAATGGTCCACGAAGCGGGCCACTTCTTAACCGCCAGACATTTTCATATGAAGGTAACCGAATTTTTTCTTGGTTTCGGCAAGCGAATCTGGTCCTTTAAGCGCGGTGAGACTGAATTTGGAATAAAGGCCATTCCTGCGGGCGGTTACTGCCGCATCGTTGGTATGTCGGTAACCGAAGAAGTATCCGATGAAGATCGACCACGATCTTTTTATTTAGCCTCAGCACCAAAACGACTCATCGTTCTTGGGGCTGGCTCTTTCCTTCACTTCGTACTTGGGTTCTTAATTTTAGTTATTTTCTTGGCAGGCGTAGGCACCACTTCAGTTACCAATACTGTCGGAACAGTTAGTCAGTGCTTAAGCACAGATGCTTCTGGAAAGTGTGCGCCAGGGGCGCAAATTCCACCGGCAAAGAAGGCTGGAATCCAAGCCGGCGACAAGATAATTGCGATCAATGGCAAGAAGATTAATCTGTGGAGCGATGCGGTTTCCACGATTAGAAATTCACCAAATAATCAATTAACTCTCACGCTCGAACGTGCCGGAAGCAATCTAGATATTTCACTGACTCCCGAAGCTCATCTATTAAATGGCAAGAGCGTTGGATTTATTGGTGTGCAAAATAAGATGGGAAATGTTCGCCTCTCATTGCTAAAAAGTTTGAGCAACAGCACAACTTTGACTGGACAATTGATGAAGAGCAGCGTGAGTTCCCTCTTCTCCCTCCCAACAAAGATTCCGGCACTAGTGCGCCAAACATTTGGCCACGAGAAGCGCGATGCAAGTGGCTTAGTTGGGGTAGTGGGAGTTGCTCGGGTCAGCGCGCAAACTGCAAGTGATCCAAAGCTTGCCACTCCTGAAAAGATCGCCACATTCCTAGTTATTATCGCGAGCTTAAATATTTTTGTTGGTGTCTTCAATCTCTTTCCACTGCTACCACTAGATGGTGGGCATATGGCAGTGGCCTTGGCAGATGGCATAAGGCGCCAATGGGCCCGAATTCGAAAGAAGGCGCTACCCGATCCGATCAATGTCGAACGATTAATGCCAGTAACAATCGTAGTTTTTGCCCTCTTGGCCGTACTTTCCCTCTTGCTCTTGGCGGCCGATATCTTCAATCCGATAAATATCAGCCAATAATCTAGGATACTTCTATGGTCAATCTGGGAATGCCAAGCGCACCACTACCTACTCTTGCCCCTCGCAGGAAGAGCAAGCAATTAAAAGTAGGAAATGTATTAGTGGGTGGAGATGCACCAGTCAGTGTGCAATCTATGTGTACGACCCTTACCGCGGATGTAAATAGCACGCTGCAACAGATCGCCGAATTAACTGCATCTGGCTGTCAGATTGTTCGTGTTGCTGTTCCAAGTCAAGATGATGCCGATGCCCTTTCCCAGATCGCCAAGAAATCGCAGATCCCAGTTATTGCCGATATTCATTTTCAACCAAAATATATATTTGCAGCGATTGATGCTGGTTGCGCCGCGGTTCGAGTTAACCCCGGCAACATTAAACAATTTGATGACAAGGTAAAGGAAGTTGCAAAGGCAGCCGGCGATGCCGGGATCCCAATTCGAATTGGTGTAAATGCCGGCTCACTTGATCCACGCCTCTTGGCTAAATATGGCAAGGCAACTCCAGAAGCGCTGGCCGAATCGGCACTTTGGGAGGCATCTCTTTTTGAAGAGCATGGCTTTACTGATATAAAAATCTCAGTTAAGCATCATGATCCAGTAACCATGGTTCAGGCTTATCGACTCTTGGCAAGTAAATGTGATTATCCATTGCACTTAGGAGTAACCGAAGCCGGTCCCTTCTTCCAAGGAACCATTAAATCTGCAACCGCATTTGGAATTTTATTATCAGAAGGTATCGGCGACACGATCCGAGTATCACTTTCGGCACCTCCAGTTGAAGAAGTTAAGGTTGGAATTTCAATTCTAGAATCCTTAAATCTTCGCCAACGCAAATTAGAAATCGTCTCTTGCCCTTCTTGTGGTCGCGCCCAAGTTGATGTTTACACATTGGCAGAGAAAGTTCAGGCAGGTCTTCAAGGAATGACTGTTCCGCTGCGCGTTGCAGTAATGGGTTGTGTTGTAAATGGTCCTGGTGAGGCACGCGAAGCCGATCTTGGAGTTGCATCAGGAAATGGCAAGGGACAAATCTTTGTTAAGGGTGAGGTAATCAAGACCGTTCCAGAAGCACAGATTGTTGAGACACTGATCGAAGAGGCGATGCGTTTGGCTGATGAGATGGAAGCTGCTGGCGCCGCTAGCGGAACTCCAACCGTCACCGCAAGTTAGCCCAAGAAATCTTGAAAAATATCGCCAGATAATTAGATAAGGTAAAGACATGTTGAAAATGTCTACCTTGCTGCTTCGCACGCTTCGTGATGATCCAGCCGATGCCGAGGTAGCAAGTCACAGGCTGCTAGTACGCGCCGGGTATGTCCGCCGTATCGCCGCCGGAATTTATTCTTGGTTACCGCTTGGCTACATAACTCTTCGAAACATTGAACGAATCATTCGTGAAGAGATGGATGCTGCCGGCTTTCAAGAAGTGCATTTTCCAGCTCTTTTGCCGCGGGAACCATATGAAAAAACTAATCGTTGGGATGAATACGGCGCAGATCTCTTTAGATTAAAAGATCGTAAAGGCAATGACTATTTGCTTGGTCCAACCCATGAAGAGATGTTTACCTTAATGGTGAAAGGCGAGTACTCCTCATACAAGGATCTACCACTTTCGATCTACCAAATTCAAAACAAGTTCCGCGATGAAACTAGACCACGCTCTGGCATCATCCGCGGCCGCGAATTTGTGATGAAGGATTCTTACTCCTTTGATTTAGATGATGAAGGATTAGCAGCCTCTTATGAAGCACATCGCCAGGCTTATATAAAGACTTTCGATCGCCTAGGCCTTAAGTACAACATTGTTTCTGCGGTATCTGGGGCAATGGGTGGTTCTCGTTCTGAGGAATTTTTAGCTCCTTGCAGTACTGGCGAAGATACCTATGTCCTCTGCGAGAAGTGTGGGTATGCCGCGAATGTTGAGGCTATGACAACAAAGGTCGAAGCTTATTCCGGTAGCGCTGCGCAAGTGATGGAGATTTTTGATTCGCCAAGTACTCCGACCATTGATTCATTGGTGGATTTACTTAATGAAAAGTTTGGTCCTGGCCACAAGGCAAGTGACACGCTAAAGAATGTAATGCTTATGGCGGATTCCAAAGCTATTTCGGTATTGGTTCCAGGGGATCGTGAAGTGGATCTAAAGCGACTACAGGCAAATATGCCAGGCGTTGAAGAGATAAGAATGTTTGAAGATGCAGATTTTGCAAAGTTCCCTGGCCTAGTTAAGGGATACATTGGTCCACAAGATGCCAAAAAGAATGGCATCGAAGTACTTGCTGATCCACGAATTGTTATTGGTTCACATTGGATTACCGGGGCAAATGCTAAAGATAAGCACGTCCGCTTTGTAACAAATGGTCGCGACTTTGAAGTTGATAAATATATTGAAGCAGTGCAGGTTCGCGCAGGTGACTTGTGTCCTAATTGTCAGACTCCTGTGATCATTGATCGCGCAATTGAGATTGGTCATATCTTCCAGCTCGGTCGCAAGTATGCCGAGGCACTAGACCTAACCGTTCTAGATAAAGATGGAAAATCAAGGGTCGTAACTATGGGTTCCTACGGAATTGGAGTTTCCCGTGCAGTGGCAGCGGTTGCTGAACAGACGCTAGATGAGATCGGTTTATCTTGGCCACGCGAAATTGCTCCAGCCGATGTTCATGTAGTGGCAACCGGACGCGAAGATGAAGTATTTCAAGCGGCTAAGACCTTAGCCGAGGATTTAGAAGAGAAGGGCTTGCGAGTGATGTATGACGATCGCCGCGAGGCAAGTGCTGGCGTTAAATTTAAGGATGCCGAATTAATCGGTATTCCATTCATTGTCGTAGTTGGCAAGGCTTTGGCCGAAGGCAAAGTTGAATTCCGAGTTCGCAAGAGCGGTGAAAAGAGTGAGATTGAATTGCTAAAGGCTGTTACTGAAATTTATAACGCAGTAACCAAAGCCTAAGTAATGTCGATAGCAAACTGGATATTTCTCGCGCTGGCAGCTGGCTTTGCTGGCTTCGTTGATGCAGTAGCCGGCGGCGGGGGATTGGTTCAACTTCCTGCGCTCCTAATTGGAATCTCCGATAAACCAATTCCATTAATTCTTGGAACCAATAAAGTTCCATCAATTTTTGGAACCGGTTCGGCAGCGATCTCATATTTTCGAAAAGTTAAACCTGATTTACGCCTAACAAGTTATATGGCTCTTCCGGCGTTTCTTGGTTCGATGGCTGGAGCCAGACTGGCGGCTTCATTTCCCAAAGATATATTTCGACCACTAATTATTATTCTCTTAACAGGTGTAGCTCTCTACACCTGGAAACGTCCGAACTTAGGCATGCATGAGAAATTGCGCTTCACCGAAAGAGCTCGTCATAAAATCGTTGCCCTCCTTGGTCTAACGATTGGCTTTTACGATGGAATCTTTGGACCGGGCACCGGAACCTTCCTAGTTTTCTTGCTGGTCGGTCTAGTGGGGTATGCCTTCCTAAAAGCTTCGGCAACGGCAAAGTTAGTCAATATTGCGACAAACTTTGGTGCAATAATCTCCTTTCAACTCACCGGCCATATTTGGTGGCGCCTTGGATTAATTCTGGCGATTGCAAATGTCACGGGTGCGATTATCGGCACCAGATTGGCAATCCGTGGTGGCTCGCCTTTGGTTCGCAAGATCTTTCTTTTTGTGACGACAATTCTGATTGCAAAAGTGGGTTATGATTGGATCGTAAGCTTGCAGTAAAAACTTAATAAAAACTAAATAAAAACTAAATAGAGAAGAGTGAATATGGTTCAAAAGGAGAAGATCGCAGCCGCACTTGCGCCGATCATCGAAGCATCAGGTAATTTCTTAGAAGATCTCTCAATTACCACAGCTGGAAAACATAGAATATTGACGGTCGTTATCGACAGTGAAAAGCATTTAACCCTAGATGAAGTTACGGTTGTAACTAAGAGCCTTTCGGAAATCGTAGAAAACCTAAGTGAAATCGGTGACTTACCCTTCACTCTTGAAGTAACTTCACCAGGTGTAGAACGGCCGTTGACTTTGCCGCGGCATTGGAAGAAGAATTTGGGCCGCTTAATTAACATCGCATTAAATGATGGCACTTTAATAAATGGTCGAATCGGTGAATCAACGCAGAGTGAAGTCACGGTTGCTCAGAAGAAAATCAACTTCGCCGATATCAAAAAGGCTACTATCGAAATTGAGTTCAAATGAGCGTAGATGTAGAGGCGCTAATCAATCTAACAATTGAACGTCAGATTCCACTTGAGAAGATGATCAGCTTTATCGAAAATGCGGTAACCGAAGGTTATCGAGAGATTCCAGAAGCAAAACCACAAGGTCGCGCCGTTTTAAATCGGGATACCGGTGAAATTGCAATCCATGTGCCGCTCTTTGATGACGCTGGCGTCTACACCGAAACAATTACCGACGAACCTGAAGGTTTTGATCGAGTGATTCAATCGATTGTTCGCAAAGAGATCAAGCAACGAATGCGTGCCCAAAATGATGCCGGAATTGTTGAAGAATTCTCCGCAAATGTTGGTGATGTTATTACCGGAATGATCCAACAAGGTCGCGACCCTTCAATTGTCTATGTCGACTTAGGCAAAGTTGAAGGAAAGATTCCACCAACAGAGCAAGTAGCCGGTGAAGTCTACAAACACGGTGATCGCATCAAGTGTTTCGTTGTTGAAGTTAAGCAAGGCCTTAAGGGTCCAGAAGTAGTACTTTCTCGCTCGCATCCATTGCTAGTTAAGCAATTATTTATGCTGGAAGTGCCAGAACTAAAAGATAGAATCGTAGAAATTGTTGGGATTGCAAGAGAGGCTGGAGCCCGAACAAAAATCTCAGTTCGCTCTCATCGCGCAGGAGTCAGCCCTAAGGGTGCCTTGATCGGCGCAAGTGGCGCTAGATCAAAAGCGGTTAGTGATGAATTAAATGGCGAGAAGATTGACATCGTTGATTTCTCTGAAAATCCAGCTGTTTATGTTGCAAATGCCCTCGCTCCGGCGAGAGTTAGTAGCTGCGAAGTCGTTGATCTTGAAAGTAAATCGGCAAAAGTAGTTGTTCCGGATTACCAGTTATCTTTGGCGATCGGTAAAGATGGTCAAAATGCAAGATTGGCCGCGCGCTTAACCGGTTGGCGAATCGATATTCATCCAGATAATCCAGTCGAGCGAATCCTTAAACCAAAACCTGAGCCAGAAATCGGGGCAGAGCAATCGCTAGCGGAAGGTGAAAATCCCGCATAAAACTAGGGTGATTACCGCCTCACGCATATGTGAAGGTAAGGTTCTCCTATCAGTTTGTAAGTGAGGGATATGTATATGGCGATTCCCATTCGGAGTTGCATCGCATGTCGCAAAGCAACAAATTGGAGTGAACTACTTCGAGTTGTGTCTTTCCAAGGTCAGGTAATCCCTGATCCAGATCGGCGCAAAGGTGGTCGCGGAGCTTGGTTGCATCGAGGATGTCTCGATATGGCAAAGAATCGCCGATCATTTAATCGAGCCTTTCGGTCAGATGAAAATCTAGATCTGCAGGTTCTGGAGAAGTACTTAACTTTGAATTGAGCACCGTGCACAATTCAACTTTATTAACCGAGTTGGTTATTAGAAGGAGCAGAAATGCTTAATAAGGCAAGCAAGTAATCATGAGCACCGCACGCTCATGAGTAAGGCATTGATTTAGGCTCCAACACTAAACGTGGGGCCTCCAAGAGCAAGACAGGAAGGCAACTGTGGCAAAGGTCCGCGTTTACGAGTTAGCAAAAGAATTAGGCATAGAGAGTAAAGATCTCCTAGCCAAGCTACAAGAAGTCGGCGAATTCGTTCGTTCCGCATCATCAACCGTTGAAGCGCCAGTAGTGCGTAAGTTGATGGATAAATTCCCGGATATGAAACCGGTAGAAGCGCCAGCAAAGCCCGCGAAGAAAGCCGCTGCCAAAAAGAGCGCCGCCAAAAAGAGCGCGAGCCCAACTCAAGAAGAGATCGATGCCGCTCTTGCCCAACTTCCTGAAGGAACACGTGAGCAACTAGCCAAGGCGCAAGAAGCGCAAGTTATTAAAGAAGAGATCGCTGAAGTAAAAGCAGCAAGTGCGGAAACTTCTACAACTCCAGCAACTCCAGCAACTCCACCAACAACATCGAGCATGCCTCGCCCACCGCGCGCAGGTAATAATCCATTTAGTGCAGGAAGTGGTGCGATACCTCGCCCACCAATGCCACGACCACAACCACCACGACCAATTCGCCCAGGTGAACGTCCACCAATGTCTGGTGCGCGCCCAGGTTCAGTACGTCCAGGTTTTGCAGCACGCCCACAACAAGGTGCGCGTCCAGGTTCACCAACTGGTGGACCATCATCACGTCCCGGTTCACCAACAGGTGCACCAGGAAGTAACTCGCCATATCGAACACCATCGGCACCCTCTGGTACCGGTACAGGTGCACCATCATTTGGTGGCAAGGGTGGCGGTCGCCATCAACGCGGAGGCGCTGCAGGTGCCTTTGGTAAGCAAGGTGGAAAATCTCGAAAGGCGCATAAGAGCAAGAAGGCGCTTCGTGAAGAGTTCGACAATATGGCGGCACCATCTCTAGGTGGCGCAGTAATTCCACACGGTGATGGCAAAACAACAATTCGTTTGCGTCGCGGTGCAACCCTTATGGATTTTGCGGAGAAGATTGGCGGCGATCCAGCAGCGCTAGTTTCAGCGCTATTCCACTTAGGTGAAATGGTTACCGCCACGCAATCAGTGGATGAAGATACTTTCACACTTCTAGGCGCAGAGCTTGGTTACCAAATTCAAGTTGTGAGTCCAGAAGATGAAGATCGTGAATTACTAGAAGAGTTTGATATCAACCTCGAGCAAGAACTCTCTGATATCGATGAAGCCGACCTTGTCGTGCGCTCGCCAATCGTTACGGTTATGGGCCACGTCGATCACGGTAAGACCTCGTTGTTGGATGCAATTCGAAAGACTGAAGCCGCTCGTGGCGAAGCTGGTGGAATTACTCAGCACATTGGTGCTTACCAAATCCATCACGTACATGATGGCGTAGAACGCGCGATTACCTTTATTGATACACCTGGTCACGAGGCTTTCACAGCTATGCGTGCTCGTGGTGCGAAGGTAACCGATATCGCAGTTCTAGTAGTTGCTGCCGATGATGGCGTCATGCCGCAGACAATTGAAGCCTTGAACCACGCACAAGCCGCAGATGTTCCAATTGTGGTTGCCGTAAACAAGGTAGATAAGGAAGGCGCAAATCCTGACAAGATCCGCCAACAATTAACCGAATACAACTTAATTGCTGAGGAATATGGTGGAACCACCATATTTGTAAATGTTTCAGCTAAGTCGGGTGCTGGAATTGATGACCTTATAGATTCAATTCTTCTAACCGCTGATGCTGCGATTGACCTCCGCGCAATTGCTGATGATGTGGCACGTGGTGTTGCTATCGAAGCAAATCTGGATAAGGGACGTGGCCCAGTTGCAACTGTTCTAGTACAACGCGGAACACTCCATGTTGGAGATGCAATTGTTGCTGGCGGTGCTTTTGGTCGCGTTCGTGCGATGCTTGATGAAAATGGAAATACTGTTGAAGAGGCAGGTCCATCTCGTCCAGTGCAGGTACTTGGATTTACTTCCGTGCCGGGTGCAGGTGACACATTTATTGTTGCCGAAGATGACCGAACCGCACGCCAGATCGCCGAGAAGCGTCAGCTTGCAATGCGTAATGCTTTGCTCGCCAAAGCGCGCAAGAAGGTCTCACTTGAAGACTTCATGGAGCAATCCAAGATCAGCACCCTCAACCTTATTATCAAGGGCGATGTATCTGGTTCGGTGGAAGCTTTGGAAGATGCGCTCATGCAGCTTGATGTTGGAAATGAAGTTGACCTTCGTGTTATTCACCGCGGCGTCGGTGCAATTACCAAGGGCGATGTAACTCTTGCATCTGCATCAACCGCAGTAATTATCGGCTTCAATGTTAAGCCAGAACCACAAACTGCAATCTTTGCTGATGCCGAAGGCGTCGAGATTCGTTTCTACACCGTTATCTACCAAGCAATCGAAGAGATCGAAGCTTCACTCAAGGGCTTGCTCAAGCCAGAGTTTGAAGAAGTTGTTCTTGGAAATGCCGAAGTTCGGGATATCTTCCGCTCCAGCAAATTTGGAAATATTTCTGGTTCATTGGTTCAAGATGGATTTATTCGTCGAAATGCCAAAGCTCGAACACTTCGCAACGGGGTAGTTGTGGGCGAAAACCTCACAATCGAATCACTTCGTCGATTCAAGGATGATGCAACTGAAGTCAAGGAAGGTTACGAGTGCGGTATCGGACTTGGATCCTTTAAAGATATTCAAGTTGGCGACATTGTCCAAACCTACGAGATGCGCGAAAAGAAGCGAGCCTAAGTTATGGCTTCAAATCGAGCGCTCAAGGTTGCCGATCGCATCAAAGAGATTATTGCCGACGCCTTAGAGTCGCGGGNTAAAGATCCGCGACTAGGTTTTGTAACGATTACCGATGTGCGCGTAACTGGTGATCTACAACAAGCATCAGTTTTCTATACCGTATTAGGTGATGAGGCAGCTCGGGCTGGTTCGGCGATAGCACTTAACTCCGCAAGAGGAATGTTGCGATCAGAAGTTGGTCACGCCCTTGGTCTTCGAATAACTCCTTCCCTTGAATTTATTCAAGATGGTTTACAGGAGAGCGCGGCGGCAATGAATGAATTGATGTTTGAAGTTGCCCGCAAAGATGCAGAACTTCGCAAAGCTCGCGAAGGTGCAAAACCGGCTGGCGAAGCCGATCCTTACAAACATACTGAAGAGTAAAGCCAAATAATGAGCAATGGCTTCCTGTTAGTTGATAAGGCCGCCGGCATGACTAGCCATGATGTGGTTGCAAAGGCTAGAAAGAAATTAGGAACGAAGAAAGTTGGTCACGCGGGAACGCTGGATCCAATGGCTACCGGCGTCTTAGTACTTGGCGTTGGGGTTGCGACAAAACTCCTGCAATATGTAACCGATGGAAAAAAGCGTTACGAGGCAACCATTCGATTAGGGCAGAGCACTCATACTGATGATCGCGAAGGAGAAATTCTTGCAACTATCGATGCCTCAAATATCAGCGACGATGAAATAACTAATTCACTCGCTACATTTGTCGGAAAGATTTCCCAACGCCCCAGCTCTGTATCAGCCATAAAGGTTGATGGAAAGAGCGCCCACGAGCGAGTACGTGCAGGGGAGACGGTTGAACTTGCCGCAAGAGATGTAGAAATAACTGAAATCAAGATTCACGACATTAAGAGAGTTGAAAACTTTGTAGATATTCAAGTTGAAGTCACCTGTTCGGCTGGAACATATATCCGAGCGATAGCGCGCGACTTAGGGGATTTACTCAAAGTTGGCGGACACCTGACGCAGCTTCGCAGAACTTTAGTTTCGCCATTTGAGATCTCAGAATGCAAAGAATTAGAGAGCGCAGAATTGATTTCAACCATTTCCGGGATCAGCAAGATTCTGCCAACTCGGAATCTGGAATTTGAGGAGTTAAATGAGATCTCCTTTGGTCGGACCATTTCAGCCAATCCAGAAGCAGGTGTAACCGTTGGCATGGATCAGAGTGGTGATTTCTCATGCCTACTTTTGAATCAGGATATCGCTGGAAAAATTCTGGCTAGGCCAATTCTGGTAAGCGTGTAAGAATAAGCAGATGGCCAAATCGGTTTTAATTGGAATCTTCGATGGCGTGCATCTGGGTCATCAGCAATTGATTGAGATCGCCAAGAATCATGGCGAGGTAACTGCTTTAACTTTTTACCCGCACCCAACTTCGATATTTGCACCCGAACGAACTCCAATGCAATTACTTCCCTTGAACGATCGCATTGAATTACTAAAGGCACACGGCGCATCACGAGTTGAGGTAATTGAATTTACGCCGGAGTTTGCCAAGCTTTCACCTGATCAATTTATTGCACAAATTTTGCAAGATCAGTTAAGCGCCGATCATGTAGTAGTTGGTGAGAATTTCACCTTTGGCCACAAGGCCGAGGGCACCGCAAAATATTTGCAAGATGCAAGCCATGGATTTAAAACTACAATTGTTAAGCTTGAAGAAAATCGCGGAACGCCGGTCTCCTCAACCCGAATCCGAAATCTGATCATTGATGGTGATGTGGAAAGAGCCGGAGAATTACTAACTAGACCACATTACTTAGTAGGTCCGGTAGTTCATGGTGAGAAGCGGGGCCGCACAATTGGATATCCGACAGCAAACTTAGGTTTAGATATGCTCGCCTGCATTCCAGCAGATGGTGTTTATGCTGGTTGGTTAACAGTGGGTGCAAATAAGTGGCCGGCTGCAATTTCAATAGGCACTAATCCAACCTTCCCTGGAGTTCGCGGTCGCCAAGTTGAGGCATATGCTTTAGATCAAGTTGGGCTAGATCTATATGATCAAAGCGCAAAATTAGAATTTGGATTTAGATTGCGTGACACCCTGAAGTTTGAATCGCTTGATGAGCTTCTCGTTCAGATGAAAGCTGATTGCCAGCAGGCAGCAAAATTGACTTCATTCTCCGCGTAAATCGGACTGGATTTCTCCTCTCAAAAGAGCGCTGGTAGCCTTAGGCCACAACAAGCGAGCAAGCGAGCCTTCGTGAGTCACACCGAGGCCCTCGTGAAAGTAAAGGGAGTAAGAAAATGGCATTACAGCCAGCAGCAAAGAAAGAGATCATTGCAAAATTCGGAGCTTCCGCTACTGACACGGGAAGTCCTGAAGCACAGGTCGCATTGCTATCAAAGCGAATTGAAGAGTTAACCGAACACCTTAAGGTAAACAAGAACGATCACCACAACCGTCGTGGTCTTCTACTTATGGTTGGTAAGCGTCGCCGTCTATTGCAATACCTTGCAAAGACAGATGTGACTCGTTACAGAGCGATTATCGAAAAGCTCGGTATTCGTCGCTAAATAACCAGCAAGACAACTCTCATCAGTTAATCGGTCCTCGGTAGTGGTTTCCGGTTACGAAAAACCGTGAACTTCGATCGAAGATCCATTTTCTGATGTTTGATTATTAGAAATGGAGCGACCTATGGAAGGTCAAGATGTTAAGACTGCCGTTGCAAAAATTGATAACGGTAAATACGGAAAGCGTGAAATCCGCTTTGAAACCGGGCGCCTAGCCCGTCAAGCTGCAGGAACTGCACTTGTTTATCTAGATGATGATTCAATGTTGCTATCTGCAACAACTGCTTCAAAGCAGCCTAAGGATCAATTCGATTTCTTCCCACTAACAGTGGATGTTGAAGAACGAATGTATGCAGCCGGAAAGATCCCAGGATCCTTCTTCCGTCGCGAAGGTCGTCCATCTGAGGATGCAATCCTCACCTGCCGCCTAATCGATAGACCACTACGTCCAGCATTCGTAAAGGGACTTCGTAATGAAGTTCAAGTTGTCGTAACCGTTATGGCTTTAAATCCAGATCATATGTATGACGTGCTAGCAATTAACGCAGCATCAATGTCAACACAATTAGCTGGTCTGCCATTCTCTGGCCCAATCGGTGGTGTGCGTGTTGCACTTATCGAAGGTCAATGGGTTGCCTTCCCTAACCATTCAGATTTAGAGAATGCAGTATTCGACATGGTCGTTGCTGGTTCGATTACTCCAGATGGCAAAGATATTGCAGTCATCATGGTTGAAGCTGAAGCAACTACAAAGACCATCGATCTAATCAAGGCTGGCGCACAAGCACCAACCGAAGAGATCGTCGGTCAAGGACTTGAAGCAGCTAAGCCATTTATCCGCGCACTATGCGAGGCTCAAAATGAATTGGCAAAGGTTGCTGCAAAGCCAACCGGAGAATTCCCGGTCTACTTGGATTACCAAGATGATGCTTTTGCAGCTGTTGAATCAGCCGCGAAGGATGAACTTGCTAAGGCGCTAACAATTGCTGGAAAGCAAGATCGCGAAACCAAAATTGATGAGATCAGTGCATCAGTTAAGGAATCACTTGCAGCGCAATTCGAAGGTCGCGAAAAGGAAATCTCAGCAGCGTTCCGTTCACTTACCAAGAAGCTAGTTCGCCAACGCGTTCTACGCGACAAGATCCGTATCGATGGTCGCGGCGTTCGCGATATTCGTCCGATTACTTGTGAAGTTGAAGTAATGCCGCGCGTTCACGGTTCTTCAATCTTTGAACGTGGCGAGACTCAAATCCTTGGTGTTACAACTCTTAACATGCTTAAGATGGAACAACAGCTAGATACCTTGAGCCCAGAAAACCACAAGCGTTATATGCACAACTACAACTTCCCACCATATTCAGTTGGTGAGACTGGTCGTGTTGGTTCACCTAAGCGCCGTGAAATCGGCCATGGTGCTCTTGCAGAGCGCGCTTTGGTTCCAGTTCTTCCAACCCGTGAAGAATTCCCATATGCAATTCGCCAAGTTTCAGAAGCTCTTGGCTCAAATGGTTCAACCTCAATGGGTTCTGTTTGTGCTTCAACCATGTCACTTCTAAATGCAGGTGTGCCACTAAAGGCGGCAGTTGCAGGTATTGCTATGGGTCTGATCTCTGATGAAGTAGATGGCAAGACAGAATATGTTGCGCTAACAGATATTCTCGGAGCAGAAGATGCTTTCGGAGATATGGACTTTAAGGTTGCCGGAACAAAAGATTTTGTTACCGCACTTCAATTAGATACCAAGTTAGATGGCATCCCTGCTTCAGTATTAGCCGCAGCTCTTTTGCAGGCTAAGGAAGCCCGCTTATTCATCCTTGATCTAATGAACCAAGCAATTGATGCTCCAGATGAGATGAGCTTGCTTGCTCCTCGAATCATTTCAATTAAGGTTCCAGTCGATCTAATCGGAGCAATCATCGGACCTAAGGGCAAGATGATCAATCAGATTCAAGATGACACTGGCGCAGATATCACCATCGAAGATGATGGAACTATTTACATAGGTGCACTAGAGGGTTCTCAAGCAGAAGCCGCTAAGGCCATGATCAACTCGATCGCAAATCCAGTCGTTCCAAAGGTTGGAGAGCGCTTCAATGGCAGCATTGTTAAGCTCGCAACATTTGGCGCCTTCGTATCGCTTGTCCCTGGTAAAGATGGATTGCTTCACATCTCGCAGATTCGTAAATTGCATGGTGGAAAGCGCATCGAAAACCTTGAAGAAGTTATGAAGGTTGGCGATAAGATCGAAGTTGAAATCGCAGAAATTGATCCAAAGGGTAAGTTCTCATTGGTACCAGTTCTCGCCGATGGAACCGTTCCCGGCAAAGAATCTGCAGAATAATTTCTGGAGAATAATTGAGTAAGACAGTTCTTCCCAGCGGACTTCGAATTGTTACTGAAGAAGTCAGTACCGTTCGATCCGCTGCGGTAGGAATTTGGGCAAATGTTGGCTCTCGCGATGAGAATAAATCTGTCGCGGGAGCTTCTCATTTTCTAGAACACCTATTATTTAAAGGAACTTCCCGCCGAAGCGCGCTAGATATCTCTTCTGCGATTGATGCCGTTGGTGGAGAGATGAATGCCTTTACCGGCCAGGAGTACACCTGCTTTTATGCGCGGGTCATGGACAATGACTTACCACTCGCTATTGATGTCGTAAGTGATTTAATCACTTCATCAAAGGTAGAAGCTAAAGATGTTGATAGCGAACGCACCGTTGTACTAAGTGAAATCGCAGTCCGAGATGAAGATCCAAGTGATTACATCCACGAGTTATATCTAGAGACTTACTATGGCGATACTCCATTGGGAAGATCAGTCCTTGGAACAATAGATTCCATAAATGGCATGAGCCGAAATGCCGTCTTTAATTATTATAAAAAGAATTATCTACCGGCAGATCTTGTGGTTTCAGTGGCGGGAAATGTTAAGCATAAGAAAGTTGTGAAGATGGTCGAGGAAGCACTTTCTCGCGATAATTTTCTTGATGTTCCTAATTCAAAATCTGATCTACGTCCGACCGATGCCATTAAGACTCCGGGCTTAGGCAAGGTCGGTTTGATCGATCGCAAGACCGAGCAAGGGCATGTGCTTTACGGATTTCCCGGTTTGGCTAGAAATGATGATCGTAGATTTGCACTTAGCGTCTTAGCTTCGGCTATTGGTGGCGGAATGTCCTCACGTTTATTCCAAGAGATCCGTGAGAAGCGCGGACTTGCTTACACGACTTATGCCTACCCACAACAATTTGCCGGAACCGGAACCTTGGCATTTTATGCCGGATCAAAACCGGAAAAAGTCGAAGAAGTAATTAAGTTGATGAGAGAAGTTGCCGAGTCGGTTGTGGAACACGGTCTGACCGATGAAGAAATCTCGCGTGCCAAAGGCGCAGTCGCAGGTTCGTTAATCCTGAGCCAAGAAGATACTGGCTCGAGAATGATTCGTATCGGCAAGAGTGAACTTGTTCAAGGTGAAATTATGAGTTTTGACGAAATCATCAAGCAGGTTCGCGCAGTAACGCCGGATCAGATTTTGAAATTAGCCCGCGACTTGTTCACCAAGCCCGCTACGCTTGCCATAGTGGGACCTTTCCGCAGCACGACAAAATTCGAGAAGGTGATTCGATGAGTATCAAAGTTGCAGTTCTCGGTGCCAAAGGTCGCATGGGATCTGAGGCAGTTAAAGCGATTACTGACGCAAAAGATCTCGAACTCGTCGCACAACTTGATCTAAATGATTCGTTAGATGAATTAATTAAATCTGGCGCCGAGACCATCGTTGATTTCACCCACCCAGATTCGGTTATGGCTAACCTGGAATACGCAATCACGCACGATATAAATGTAGTTGTTGGAACAACCGGCTTCGATGAAGCTAAGTTGAGCCAAATTAAGAGCTGGTTGGCGGCTCATCCAAAGGTTGGTGCATTGATCGCTCCAAACTTCGGGTTAGGCGCAGTGTTGATGATGCAGTTTGCCGCACAAGCAGCCAAATATTTTGAATCAGTTGAAATCATTGAACTTCATCATCCAGCAAAGGCCGATGCGCCATCTGGCACCGCAACTCGCACCGCAGAGTTAATTACCGATGCTCGTAAATCAGTGAAGAAAGAGGCAATGCCTGATGCCACTTCTTCCGGACTTGAAGGTGCTCGTGGCGCAAAGGTTGGCGATGTTCCAGTCCATTCGATTCGACTTCGCGGCTTGGTTGCGCACCAAGAAGTAATTCTTGGTGACTTGGGAGAGACCTTAACTATTCGCCATGACTCAATTGATCGCACAGGATTTATGCCAGGTGTATTGCTTGGTGTTAGAAAAGTTGGATCCAATCCAGGGCTAACTTTTGGCCTAGAACATTTTATGGATTTAAAGTAAACCTAATAAAGGAGTAAAAATGACCGCTTCACAGATCACAATGTATGGCGCTGATTGGTGTGGCGATTGCCGCCGTTCCAAGCGTTTTCTAGATTCTAATAATGTTAGCTACAACTACGTCGACGTTGAAGCAGATTTAAGCGCCGCCGATAAGGTCAAAGAGATCAATGGGGGAGCACAATCAATCCCGGTAATAGTCTTTGAAGATGGAACTCACTTAACCGAGCCATCAGATATTGATCTGAAGGCAAAGCTTGAAGCACTAGCTATTTTGTAATTTAAAGTTCTTTTAAAACTAGTTGATGCGATAGATAATCGCAGAAGTAATTGCAGCGCCCAGAACCACTACGGGGAAGGGCGCTTTTGCAATTAGCAGGGTAATTGCCGCAGCGATTCCGGCGCTCCTGTGGTCGATCACCAGTTTGGTTTTATCGGCAAGAGTATTTACGGCAACAAGTGCGGTTAAGAGCGCTACTGGAATAAAGATATTGATGCGCGTAATTCGTGGGTGGGCGAGCCAAGATTCTGGAACAGATGCGCCAAATAGTTTTACCGCATAGGCGAAAGCGCTAGCGCCACTAACAGCAATCCAATACTTATTCATTCGCGCCAGCCAATTAAGATCGCCAGTAAAGCAGCTGAAATTATTGGAATTCCCGCTGAAACAAAGGGAACCAATAGAAGTGAAAGAGCTATTGCTAAAAGGGCAAGTAAGCGACTCTTTCGATCAACCAATCGTGGCCAGAGTAAGCCTAGGAAGGCTGCTGGTACGGCGGCATCAAGTCCCCAAGCAGATGGATTGCCAATTGCTTTGGCACCGAGAGCACCTAATAGTGTGAACAAATTCCAAAAAACATAAACACCAATACCGGTATACCAAAAACCTTTTCGCATCTCTTCCAAACCATTTTCGGATTGAGAGAGAGCAACACCAGTTGATTCATCAATTGTTATTTGGGCGCCAACTAGTCGTTTTAAACGACTCATTTTTAAAACCGGCGCCATTCGTAGTCCGTAGAGAGCATTTCGAGTTCCGAGCAGGGTCGATGTCGCTATTGCATTTAGCGCTGCCCCTCCCGCACCTATTACTCCAATGACTGCAAATTGCGATGCCCCGGAAAATAAAAGCAGTGAAAGCAGGCAAGCTTGTAGGACTGTGAAATGGGCGGCGATTGCCGCTGCGCCGAAGGCGCTCCCGTAAGCCCCAACCGTCAGGGAGACGCTGAGGGAATCACGTTTAACTGACACGCCGATATTCTGCCGTAATCCACGATAGTTCGGGGCTTAAATATAAGGTCGCCTATATGAGTACTGAGACTAACGAAACCAGCCTGCCACCAATTCAATTCCGCGAGGATATGACTGTCGAGTTAGTTAAAGCTAGCGCGAGTGATGCCGATGTAATTTGGGCAGCGCGAGTCTCTACTGCTGGCGAGCAATCACTTGAATCTGTAGATAAATCTTCCGAGCGTGATGCCGGCTTAATTAATTATTTAGCAAGAGAGCGTCACGGCAGTCCCTTCGAACACACCTCAATGACCTTCTTTGTCTCGGCACCAATCTTTGTATTCCGCGAATTTATGCGCCACCGAATTGCTTCCTATAACGAAGAGAGTGGTCGTTATCGCGAATTGCGTCCAGTCTTTTATGTTCCAAGCAAGGAGCGTAATTTAGTGCAAATAGGTAAGACAGGTGCTTACACATTTGTCCCTGGCAGTGATGAGCAATATCAAATCACAGTGAATGCAATTAAAGAGAGCTGCACCGTTGCCTATGAAAATTACAAGAAGATTTTAGATAGTGGTGTGGCTCGAGAAGTTGCAAGAGCGGTTTTGCCAGTCACTCTCTACTCATCGATGTATGTCACTATGAATGCACGAGCTTTGATGAATTTTCTCTCCCTTCGCACAACTCGTGAAGGCTCCCATTTCCCAAGCTATCCACAACGGGAAATTGAGATGGTTGCTGAACAAATGGAGCAACATTTCGCAAAATTAATGCCATTAACCTACGCAGCATTTGAAAAGTCTGGTCGCGTCGCTCCATAAAGCGATAACCTTGCGCCATGACAATCAAGCCGCCATTTGGCCGCCTACTCACCGCGATGGTGACACCATTTTTGGCCGATGGCTCCATCGATTGGGCCGGTGTTGAAACCTTAGCCAGACACCTAGTTGATAATGGCCATGATGGTATTGCTGTCAACGGCACTACTGGTGAAGCTCCTACAACTAAGCCTGATGAGAAAGATGAGATCATTCGAGTTGTTAAGGCAACCGTAGGTTCAAAGATTCAAGTTCTAGCCGGAGCCGGCGATAATGAAACTTCCTTCTCGGTTGACCAAGCCAAACGCGCAGCAAAGGCTGGCGCGGATGGCTTATTAATTGTTACCCCTTATTACAACAAGCCACCTCAAGCCGGCATCTTTGCCCACTTCAATGCAGTTGCTAATGCGACTGATCTACCAGTAATGATTTACGACATTCCTGGACGTACTGGTGTTGAAATCGAATCAGACACAATTGTTAAATTATTTGAACATCCACAAATCGTCGCTCTTAAAGATGCCAAGGGAAATGTGGCCGCTACTTCGTGGGTTATCAAGCGGTGTGGCATTCCAGTTTATTCTGGTGATGACATTTTGAATCTGCCATTCTTATCAATCGGAGCAGTCGGATTTGTTTCAGTCTGTGGCCATACCGTTGGTAAAGATTTAAAGGCGATGCTAGATGCTTGGTTCGCTGGAGATGCAGCTGGCGCTCTTGAAATTCATCAAAAGTTATTGCCGGTCTACACCGGAACCTTCCGCACTCAAGGTGCGATCCTCACGAAAGCTGCCCTAAATATGATGGGCCTACCTGGCGGAATTACTAGATTGCCACTTGTCGATGCCACCGACGCGCAGATTGCGCAATTGCGGGAGGATCTTCGCGCAGGTGGAGTAAATATTAAATAATGAATCATCCTCATCCTGATCTACCTTATCCAGCAAAATTAGCCGCTAAGACTCTTCGTATCGTTGCCCTCGGCGGTCTCGGTGAAATTGGCCGCAACATGACGGTCTTTGAATATGAAGGCAAGCTATTAATTGTTGATTGTGGTGTCTTATTTCCAGAAGAGAGCCAACCTGGAATTGATTTAATCCTTCCGGATTTCACTTATATTCGCGAAAGACTTGATGATGTTGTTGCAGTTGTTTTAACTCACGGCCACGAAGACCACATTGGCGCCGTGCCATATCTTCTTCGTGAACGAAGTGATATCCCAATCGTTGGCTCAAAATTAACTCTGGCATTTACCGAAGCCAAGTTAAAGGAACGTCGTATCACTGCACCTCAAGTTGAAGTGAAAGCAGGGATGCAACAAAAATTTGGCCCCTTTGACCTGGAGTTTGTGGCAGTAAATCACTCAATTCCAGATGCGCTTGCTATTGCTATAAGAACTCCAGCTGGCTTAGTACTGGCAACTGGTGATTTCAAAATGGATCAATTACCACTAGATGGTCGGATAACCGACTTAACTAGCTTTGCTCGTTTGGGTACCGAAGGAGTCGACCTATTCATGGTTGATTCCACAAATGCTGATGTTCCAGGATTCACAACCGCCGAACGCGACATAAGTCCAGTTTTGGATCGAGTAATTCGCCAGACTGAACGGCGAGTAATTGTTGCCTCCTTTGCATCGCATGTTCATCGAGTTCAACAAGTAATTGATGTGGCAGAAAGCCATGGTCGCAAGGTGGTTTTAGTTGGCCGAAGCATGGTCCGCAATATGAAACTTGCCGAAGATCTTGGTTATTTAAAGGTGCCGGCCGGCTTAATCGTGGAAGTTAAAGATTTGAAGAATTATGGCGACAAGGTTGTAATGATCTGCACTGGATCACAGGGCGAACCACTTGCAGCACTTTCTCGAATGGCCAATGGCGATCACGAGATCCAGGTAGGTAAAGGCGATACCGTCATCCTTGCTTCATCTTTAATTCCAGGTAATGAGAATCCAGTTTTTCGAGTGATCAATGAGTTAACTCGTTTCGGTGCAAACGTAGTTCATAAAGGTAATGCAATGGTGCACGTTTCTGGACATGCGTCTGCCGGTGAGCTCTTGTATTGCTACAACATTGTTAAGCCAAAAAATGTAATGCCAATTCACGGTGAATGGCGCCATCTTCGAGCTAATGCCGAACTTGCAATCAAAACTGGCGTCCCACGTACCAAGACTTTAGTTGTAGAAAACGGCATCGTCGTTGACCTAACCGATGGCTATGCCGATATCGCTGGGGCTATTCCAGTTGGTTTTGTATATGTTGATGGCCAAAGTATCGGCGAGATCACTGAAAGTTCACTTAAAGATCGACGAATTCTCGGCGAAGAAGGCTTCATCTCAGTAGTTGTCGTGATCGAATCACAAACTGGAAAAATTGTTGCCGGCCCAGATATTCATGCACGTGGCTTTACCGAAGATGCAGATTTATTTAATGAAGTTAAGGGCATGATTGAGAAGGCAATGGCCCATGCAGTTACAAGTGGAATTAATGGAACTCACCAACTTCAACAAGTTGTAAGAAAAACCGTTGGCAGTTGGGTCGGCGATAAGCACCGTAGAAAGCCGATGATCGTCCCTGTTGTTATAGAGGTATAACGGCGCGCCTGCTCCTTACATCTCAAGGAATTCTTTAAGGTTATCCATCATGGCCGCAAAGAAATCTCGCAAGAGCGCAAGCAAATCCAAGAACTCAATAATTGGGGGGCTCTTTGCTGGGCTTTTGGCAATCTGGCGATTAATTGCAAAGGCTCTTGGAAGTGCTATTCGTTTTGTATTTCGCGGCGCCAAGGATCTTGATCCAGTTCATCAACGAGATGGTTTCGCCTTTCTAATTTTTATTCTGGGATTAATTTCTGCCGCTGGTGTTTGGTTTAACTTACATAACTTCGTGGGCCGCGGAATTTATGCCGGGGTATATGGAGTGGCCGGTCGCCTAGGTTTTATCGCCCCAATTATCTTTATCTATTTTGCTTTTCGGTTATTTCGCACTCCAGAAGAAGGACGGGCAACCGGCCGCATCACAGTCGGCACAATCGTTCTGCTGCTAAGTGTTACTGGCTTACTCCACATATTTAATGGTTCAACAGGTACTGGCGAAAGTGCCATTAGGCATGGCGGAGGCTGGATTGGCTATGGGGTCTCAACGCCGTTGGTCGCGCTTGTTACAAATATATTGGCGATTCCAATTCTCTTGATCTTTTTATTCTTTGGGTTGCTAGTGGTCACTGCGACCCCATTCTCGCAAGTACTTAACAGAATTAAGTCGATTCTCCATTGGGGTACCAATAAAGTTTCCGATGCTCGCGCCGCTCGCGCAGAAGCAGAAGATTTTGAAATCTCGGAAACCCCACCTTTTGAGACGCCATTGGTGCAGGCATTTAACGAACCCGAAGAGGAAGAGTTAGATGAAGAGAGCTTCGATGAAGAATTCACCGTTGAAATTCCGCGCGAACCAAGTGTCACAACTCCAGTAACCGCAAAGAGCGATACCCCAAAGCGCGCCCAACAGATGTTGTTAACTGGCGACAATAAATATGAATTACCTTCTATGGACCTATTGCGCGCCGGTCCGGCATCTAAGGCGAAGTCCAAGGCAAATGACACAGTTGTTGCGGCCCTGACTCAAGTCTTTGAGCAATTTGATGTTGATTGTCGAGTTACCGGATTTATGCGCGGCCCAACTGTTACCAGATACGAAGTTGAACTTGGCGGGGGAGTAAAGGTTGAAGCGATTACCGCTTTAGCTAAGAATATTTCTTATGCCGTGGCTAGCGGTGATGTCAGAATCCTCTCGCCAATTCCCGGAAAGTCTGCGGTTGGAATTGAAATCCCAAATACTGATCGTGAGATCGTTGCCTTGGGCGATGTCTTGCGTTCAAGCATTGCCGGAAATGATCCCCACCCGATGGTCATTGCTTTGGGTAAGGATGTTGAAGGCAATTTTATTTGTGCAAATTTAGCGAAGATGCCACACCTACTAGTTGCGGGTGCTACTGGCGCAGGTAAGTCTTCAATGATTAATTCGCTGGTTGTCTCAATCTTGATGCGCGCTACTCCTGATGATGTTCGTTTGGTGATGATCGATCCAAAGCGCGTAGAACTCACCAGCTATGAAGGAATTCCACATTTAATTGCGCCGATTATCACAAACCCAAAGAAGGCGGCCGATGTACTCGCTTGGGTAGTCCGTGAAATGGATATGAGATACGACGATCTATCAGCATTTGGCTTTAGACATATCGATGATTTCAATAAAGCAGTGCGCGCCGGAAAAGTAACTCTTCCCGCCGGAAGTGATCGACAATTAGAGCCTTATCCATATCTCCTGGTGATTATTGATGAGCTGGCCGACCTCATGATGGTCGCTGCTAAGGAAGTTGAAGAAAGTATTGTTCGTATTACTCAATTGGCCCGCGCGGCCGGTATTCACCTGGTCATTGCAACTCAGCGTCCGAGCGTTGATATTGTTACTGGATTAATTAAGGCAAATGTTCCATCAAGACTCTCATTTGCAACTTCATCACTAGCAGATTCTCGAGTTATTTTAGATACACCAGGCGCCGAAAAATTAGTCGGTCAAGGCGATGGCTTATTCCTGCCTATGGGCGCAAGCAAAGCGATGCGTATTCAAGGTGCATATGTCTCCGAACGCGAGACCGAGGCAATCGTTAATCATGTTAAGGGACAACTGCAGCCGGTTTATCGTCAGGATATTGTCGCGCCACCAAAAGCTGCAACCATAGAAAATGAGATCGGTGATGATTTAGATATTTTGTTGCAAGCAGTTCAATTGGTTGTGCAAACACAATTTGGTTCGACATCAATGTTGCAACGTAAGTTAAGAGTTGGCTTTGCAAAAGCAGGCAGACTTATGGATTTGATGGAGAACCGCGGCATCGTTGGTCCTTCGGAAGGTTCGAAGGCACGGACCGTGTTGATCACGGCCGAACAATTGCCCGATGTCTTGGCTCAACTTGAGGGCGCCGAGTAAGGCAACTTTCCCTAAACTCGTAGATTAAATTCTTGTAATTCAGCGTGGCCCAGACCTTTCGGGGGTCACTGTTAAGGGTTAATTCACCCACTGGATTTGTTCAGGTGGCTCTTTGCGTTTTACCATTAGACCCTCGAATTCCCCATTCGGGCTTTATCGCAAAAGGTCTTTGCGAAAAGAAAGTGAACAGGTAAACCGGAATCAGATGAGTTCAAGTAATTCAACTCTCGGAGCGCAGCTACGTAATGCACGTACAGCTGTCGGTTATTCCGTCGCGCAAGTAAGCGAGCGAACTCGAATTCGCGAAACCCTTATTTCAGATCTTGAATCAGATAATTTCGAAACCTGTGGCGGCTATGCCTACGCCCGCGGACATATCCGCACGATTGCAAAACTTTTCAATTTAGATTCAGATGCCCTTGTCGCAACTTTCGCAGAAGTTACCGGAGAATTTGATCGACCAATGATCGATCTCTTGACCGAAAATAATGTGACAACTCCAAAGGCCGAGAAGAGCAAGATTTCCTACAAGACTCTGGCTACCGGCGCAGCCGCAGTCCTAGTTTTGCTAGTTGCAATCCCCAGCCTCTCATCACTTTTTACCTCGAATAAATCCGCGGCTCCAGCACCGTCAGCTGGAGCAAGTGCGAATCAAAATACAGTCCCTGCAAATACTGCTGTTGCCACCAAGACCACCGGTGTTTCGGTAGTTGTTACTGGAACCGTTGGAAAGTCATGGGTTGGGATTCAAGATAGTTCTGGCGCACAAATTTTTAGTGGCGCAATCGCCTTAGGTGAATCAAAGACCTTCACCGATTCAACACAATTGCAGGTTGTTATAGGAAATGCCGGCGCCGTTACTCTTAATGTAAATGGCAAAGAACTAGGCGCACCTGGAGCCATTGGCGAAGTGGTTCACCTCTCATTTGATCAGAATGGTTCAACCCAAGGCTAAAACTAGTAGCCTGACCCAGTGAGTACCGAGAGCCGAACAGTTGCATTAGTAACTTTGGGATGTGCTCGAAATGAAGTTGATTCCGAAGAACTCGCAGGACGTTTAGCGGCCGATGGCTGGAAATTGGTAGATGATCCAGCTTTAGCCCAAGTTGCAGTGATAAATACCTGCGGATTTATTGAAAGTGCGAAGAAAGATTCGGTAGATGCGCTTGTAGAAGCTCACTCACTAAAAGGAAATGGAGTAACCCAAGCCGTCGTCGCGGTTGGTTGTATGGCCGAGCGATATGGAAATGAATTGGCAAGCGCCATGCCAGAAGCAGATGCCGTCTTAGGATTCGATGACTACCAAGATATTTCCGCAAGACTTCAAACAATTATTGGTGGCGGTTCAATCGCTGCTCACAAACCAAAAGATCGCCGGGCACTTTTACCGATCGCCCCAGCTGATCGCCAAGCAGGAAGAAGTTCTGCGGCCACCCCTCGAAAGTTATTAGTTAAGGCGCCAATAGCACCTCTTAAGATCGCCTCGGGTTGCGATCGCCGATGTTCATTTTGCGCCATTCCAATGTTTCGCGGTTCTTTTCTCTCGCGCCGACCAAATGAAATCATCGATGAAGCAAAATGGCTTGCCGAACAAGGCGTCTCTGAACTCTTTCTGGTCAGTGAGAATACGACCTCATATGGCAAGGATTTTCGCGACTTGCAGGTCCTTGAAAATATGTTGCCGGAATTAGCTCGGATTGATGGCGTCGAACGAATTCGCCTTTCATATCTACAGCCGGCAGAGATGCGACCTTCACTTATCCAAGCGATTACATCTGTTCCAAAGGTTGTTCCATACTTTGATCTATCTTTTCAACATTCCAGCGGAACGGTTCTACGCCGGATGCGTCGCTTTGGTGATACCGACTCCTTCCTGCACCTATTGGCACAAATTCGGGCCATCTCCCCAGAGGCAGGAATTCGCTCAAATGTAATTGTTGGCTTTCCTGGTGAAACTCAAGAAGAGTTTGATGAGCTCGTGAATTTTCTCTCCCAAGCCAGGTTAGATGCGATTGGCGTCTTCGGTTATTCCGATGAGGATAAGACCGAGGCTTTAACTCTCAGCGACAAGGTTGATCAAGAGATAATAAATTCAAGAGTTGAACAACTTTCAACCCTAGTGGACCAATTCCTTACCGAGCGGGCACAAGAACGTATCGGCGAGCAAGTTCGAGTTTTGATTGAGGATGAAGAACTTCAAGAGGGAAGAGCCGATCATCAAGGTCCAGAGGTTGATGGATCAACCACGTTGATCTCGCGAAATAAATACCGAGTTGGCGAATATGTAAATGCTGTTGTGACGGATGTATCGGGAGTAGATTTAGTGGCAACGCCACTTTAATAAATTATGAAGATCTACAACCTGCCAAATGCTTTAACCCTACTTCGAATCTTAGCTACCCCATTTGCTGCTTACGCTTTATTTAAAAATGGCGGGGATGACAATTCTTGGCGGATTATTGCCTGGACTTGCTTCTTCCTAATTGGCTTAACCGATTTCTTCGATGGCCGTATCGCTAGATCTAGAAAACAGATCACCAGCATTGGCACCTTTCTAGATCCAGTTGCCGATAAATTGGCAATCGGCACAGCCATGGTCGGGCTCTCGATCCAAGGCAAGTTGTGGTGGTGGGTGACGATCGTTATTTTATTTAGAGAAGTTAGCGTTACTTTGCTCCGGCTCTTTGTAATTAAAGATGGCGTGATCCCTGCGAGTAAGGGTGGCAAGTTAAAAGCGCTGCTTCAGGGCTTTGGTGTTGGGTTCTATATCTTGCCACTACCAAGCTGGCTTCATATTCCCCGAGATCTAATTATGGCGGCAACAATTATTATCACCATCACCACCGGTTATGACTACTTTAAAAAGGTGCTAAAAAGATGAGAAGTAAATCAAGTGCGGAAATTGTTGTTTCGTTATTAAAGAAAAAGGGTAAGACCCTTTGCCTGGCCGAATCCATAACTGGCGGGGGATTAGCTAGTGCAATCACTGATATAGCTGGGTCCTCGGAGATCTTCTTGGGTGGCTTTGTCACCTACTCTGAGAAATCGAAGCTTAAATTCCTGGAGATCCCGAAGCGATTAATTACTAAGCACACAGTGGTCTCTGAAGAAGTTGCCATTGATATGGCTAATTCAATTCGCGAACAATTTGGCGCTGACTATGCGATTTCAACTACTGGCGTGGCAGGTCCGGGAAGTGCCTATGGCCAAAAGGCTGGGACGGTCTGGGTCGCAATTGCCGATCGAAAAAATTGCGTAGCGATCGCACTTAATATTTCTGGCGACCGCGCCACGGTTCGAAATTCAACAATTGAGAGCGCGTTAGCGGCATTTTCGCGTATCCTTAGGGCGTGACCCTACTTCGCACTCATATCGGAAGCACCCTTCGCGGTGAACGTGTGGCCCAAGGCCGCACCCTTCGCGATGTTGCCAAGAGCGCAAGAGTCTCCCTCGGATACCTTTCAGAGGTCGAGCGCGGTCAAAAGGAAGCTTCATCAGAATTATTAAATGCCATTTGTTCGGCGTTGGATCTACAACTTGCAACTGTTATTTTAGAAGTCGCAGTTCAATTGAAGAGTTCAACTTCGCCTGCGCTCTCTGTTGTAGAAGAAGCCGCCTAACTTCACACTTTCTGGTGGGTTACTAGTTATGTCTGCCCAACCTCGTTCTCGTAGCGCGATTCTCTCCGGTGCCAAAATTGTTATTGCAGAAGTTGGTTCATATGAATCAAACATGACTGATATCGCAGATCGGGCTCAAGTATCTCGGGCCACTGTTTATAACCATTTTGCCGATAAAGAAGAGATGATGCACAGCTTGGTTGAGTCAGAAATTAATCGATTGGCAGATTTGGCTAGATCAGCCCCCACGCCTAAAGATGCTCTTTTTATTCTTTCAACCCAGATCTCAAGCGACCCGGCGCTTCGTAAGATGAGCCTTACTGATCCCTTAGATATTGCAAAGTTTGTTTCTAAATCAGAGCACCCACTCTGGAATTTGTCCTCAGATTTAATTTCGCAAATCTTTGGACCAGCAAATACTGGACTTGTGTTGCATTGGCTAATCGGTCAGATCGCATCACCTCTTACGACTTCGGAGTCGGCTCATCAGGCTGATCAAATAGCTCGGGCGCTGGGCTAAAAAATAAGATCATGCGTATTACCGAACTTCGAAATCGAATAAGTGACTACTTCTCAGATCCAGATACTTACTCACGAGATATCGTTCATGCCGAACTTGGTGGAATGAGCGTCAATCAAGCCTTAGAAATTGGCCAAGAGCCTGGCGATATCTGGAAGGCGGTCATTGCCCACAACCCAGAGATGCCCGCAAAATATCGTTAGACTTATCTTCAAGTTTGCGGTTGATTAAAAGTTGGAGGTGGAGTTGGCAATAATCCCTGGTGTCGGAAATCGACGTAAATTACTCTTTAAACGTACGATCGCTTTGGCACCGCTGATTGCAATTGTCTACTTCAGTACATCCGGTGGGGCCTATGGATTAGAGACTGCCGTTTCTTCATCTGGTCCAGGTATGACTTTAATTCTTCTCTGTTTAATTCCTCTACTGCTCCCAGTTCCAATGTCGCTCATGAGCGCCGAACTCGGTTCCGCGCTGCCACTTGAAGGTGGCTACTACGCCTGGGTGAAGATCGCAATGGGAAATTTTGCTGGTTACATGGAGGCGATGTTTAGCTGGCTAGCATCTTGGTTAGATACCGCGCTCTATCCAGTAATTTTTGTTGATTATTTATCAGTTTGGTTTCCGCAAACGGCCCGTGGAAAGCACGTTTTATTCTCTCTTTGGAATGGCGGATTTTCGATTGACCTACATTGGTTTATCGCCATCTGCATGATGATTCCAATCGCTTATATTAATTCCAAGGGCGCAAAAGTTATTGGTAAGTTCTTGATCTTCTCGATGGCGATTGTGATTGTTCCAATAATTTCGCTGATTTTCTTTGCGATCCCGCAGCTATTTGGCAGCCACAGTGCCCATATTTTTACGCCTTTAACTCTTGCGCATCAATCGATCTGGGGATCGGCGAGCGCCGGAATTGGCTTGATGATCTGGAGCTATGTTGGCTATGACCAGGCTTCAACAACTGGTGGCGAGATTCAAAACCCTACAAAGTCCTATCCGCGAGCGCTCCTATTTAACGTTCCCTTTGTAGTGATTGGCTATGTACTTCCAATGATCGCCGGCTTAGCCTCCGGACTTCACGGTTCCCACTTTGGCGATTGGCAAAATGGTGACTTCGCAAATGCTGGGGGAGCCCTTGGCGGTAGCTGGCTTAAGAATGCACTCATATTTGGAGCGCTCTTTGGTCAGATTGGACTCTTCTCATCCTACCTACTTTGCGTCTCAAGGTTGCCCCTGGTCCTTGCAGCAGATAACTATCTACCAAGTGCTTTGACCAAATTAAATGCAAAGAGTGGGGCGCCGGTTCGGGCAATAATCCTGAACTGCTTTATCTTTTCAATCTTTGTGGCCATGAACTTTCAAACCATTATTGATGCCGATGTTATTTTTACCCTCTTTGGCTTGATGCTTGAATTCGCTGCTCTAATTGTGCTTCGAAAGCGTTTTCCTAAGATGCACCGTCCCTATCGAGTTCCACTTGGCTGGTTTGGCGTTATCGCAATAACAATCCCACCGGCCCTGCTAACTATCTGGATGGTCAATGGCTCTTTTAATGATGAGCCAATAGCTTTCTGGATCGGAATTGGGCTCTCGGCGCTCGCGGCGTGCAGCTACCCACTCATCCTTCGCTTCTATAAGAAGGGCAGACCAAATGCCGAGCTCGATACGACCGGTATCGACTTCGGATCAGGGATTTCAACCGCTTCCATTCTTTAGCAATCTTTAGCAATCTTTAGCAATCTTTAGCAACCCGATTCGGCGTGTCTGGCCACAATGATGGCATTCGAACAGATGTTCGGGTACCCTTAACTCATTCGCCCTAGCCGGCGGATATGCCCAGCCTGAGCGGTTCCACACTTCCGCGAGAGCACTAGCTCCGCCGTCGGTGGTATTCCGTACCTTCAGGACCGTAACTAACGATCGATGAAAGGTCAGAAAAATGGCTAAAGAGCCAACAGATAAACAAACCGAGAAAGCTAGCTCGGATCGCACAAAAGCCCTAGATAGCGCCCTTGCCCAAATCGAGCGTCAGTTCGGTAAAGGATCGGTAATGAAGATGGGCGATCGCGGCCCACAAGTTATGGAAGTAATTCCAACCGGTTCAGTGGCACTGGATATTGCACTTGGAATTGGCGGACTGCCTCGCGGTCGTATCGTAGAAATCTACGGACCGGAATCCTCAGGTAAGACAACAGTTGCGTTACATGCAATTGCAAATGCACAACGCAACGGCGGTATCGCAGCATTTATCGATGCCGAACATGCGCTCGATCCTGAGTATGCACGCAAACTCGGCGTTGATATTGATGCCCTACTTGTTTCACAACCAGATACCGGCGAACAAGCACTTGAGATCATGGATATGTTGGTCCGCTCCGGTGCGCTAGATATCATCGTTGTTGACTCAGTTGCCGCACTTACACCTCGCGCAGAAATTGAAGGCGAGATGGGTGATTCACATATGGGCCTCCAAGCTCGTTTGATGTCGCAAGCACTTCGAAAGATCACCGGTGCGCTGCATCAATCAAATACCACAGCAATTTTCATTAACCAGCTTCGTGACAAGATCGGCGTCTTCTTCGGGACCCCCGAGACAACTACTGGCGGTAAGGCGCTCAAGTTCTACGCCTCAATTCGCCTAGATGTTCGTCGCATCGAAACTCTTAAGGATGGCCAAGATGCGGTTGGAAACCGTACTCGCGTCAAAGTTGTCAAGAACAAGATGGCGCCACCATTTAAGCAAGCAGAGTTCGACATTATCTACGGCACCGGCATCTCTCGTGAGGGTTCACTAATTGACCTTGGCGTTGAAATCGGAATCGTTAATAAGTCTGGTGCTTGGTATACCTACAATGGTGATCAACTAGGCCAGGGTAAAGAGAACTCACGTAACTTCTTGATCGATAATCCAGATCTCGCAAACGATATCGAGACCAAGATCCGCGAACATTATGTTCCGGTAGTGGTCGATGCCGAATTGGTTGCTGCGATTGATGAAGTTGCAGCTGAGGTTGAGTTTTAATAACTCAATTGAAAAATTAGCAAAGAACCAGAAGTAATAGCTGATCCCTATTCTTTCGCCCAGACCGCCGCGCTTTATGCGCTAGCGCCTCGGGCGAAGAGTAGGGCTGAGCTACATGCCCATTTAAAGAAGCGTGGGGTAGAGGATGAAATCGCTTCGGCGGTTTTAGATGAACTTGAACTTCAAGGACTTTTAAATGACCTTGAATTTGCCCAAATCTGGAGTGAATCTCGCCAGCGGCAGAAGAAATTATCCAAGAGAGTTATCGCCCAAGAGCTTCGAGTAAAAGGCGTATCACAAGACATTATCGATGAAACTATTGAGAAGATCGATGATGAAGATGAATACAAGATTGCCTTCTCCTTGGCCGAACGAAAGTATCGTTCATGCGCGCACCTTGAGCCTGATGTTATTTATCGCCGAATCTCTGGGCTTTTATCGCGAAAAGGTTATAACCATTCAATAACTGGGCGAATCATGCGGGAGTTAATCGCTTCTTAGCGCTAATTTTGTAGATCGCTCTTACTACTACGATTAGTCCATGACCCAGACTGCCCGCTCCTTTGTTGTGGAGACCTATGGCTGTCAGATGAATGCCCATGACACCGAACGTATCTCCGGGCTCTTATTAGATGCGGGTTATGTTCAGGCTTTAGAGGGTAGCGACCCTGATCTCGTTGTTTTCAATACCTGCGCTGTTCGAGAGAATGCAGATAACAAACTTTATGGCAACCTCTCATTCCTAGCGCCACGAAAGAAGAGTGATCCTAACTTCCAAATCGCAGTGGGTGGCTGCATGGCCCAGAAGGATCAAGATTCAATCGTTAAACGAGCGCCATATGTAGATGTGGTCTTTGGTACCCACAATATTGGTTCACTTCCTACCTTGCTCGAGCGTGCACGAATTGAAGAAGAGTCCCAAGTTGAAATCAAAGAAGCTCTCGAACATTTTCCCTCAACCCTGCCAGCTCGTCGCCACTCAGCTTTCAGTGCTTGGGTCTCGGTCTCTGTTGGATGCAATAACACCTGCACTTTTTGCATCGTGCCTTCGCTGCGCGGCGTTGAGAAGGATCGTCCTGCCAAAGATATTTTGGATGAGGTCAAAGCCTTAGTCGATCAAGGCGTCATTGAAATCACCCTTTTAGGTCAGAATGTAAATGCTTATGGCGTTGAATTTGGCGACCGCGGCGCATTCGCAAAATTACTGAAAGAGTGCGGGAAGATTTCTGGACTTGAACGTGTTCGCTTTATGTCTCCCCATCCTCGCGATTTCACAGATGATGTAATTGAGGCGATGGCGCAGACCGCAAATGTCATGCCGCATCTTCACATGCCACTTCAATCTGGATCGGATCGAATCCTTGCCGAGATGCGCCGCTCTTATCGGAGCGAGAAGTATCTTGGAATAATTGATCGGGTTAGAAATGCAATTCCTAAGGCCACAATAACCACCGACATTATTGTTGGTTTTCCAGGTGAAACCGACGCTGATTTTGCGGCAACTATGGAATTAGCTAAAGAAGTTAAATTCTTGGCCGCCTATACCTTTCAATATTCAAAGCGCCCGGGTACTCCTGCGGCAACGATGCCAAATCAAATTTCAGATGCAGTAATGAAGGAGCGCTACGACGCGCTTCATATTTTGCAACAAGAGATATCTCATCAAGTCAACGAAGAGGTTGTTGGAACTACCCAAGAAGTCTTGGTTGCGGACTATGAAGGAAGACATGATGCCGATCAGTCACGAATGACTGGCCGGACAAAAGATTTTAGGTTGACCCACTTCGCAGTTGATCCGCAAAATGCACCACGCCCAGGAGATGCGGTCGATGTTTTGATTTCCAAAGCAGCCCCCAATTTTATTTTGGCAGAGCAAACTCCTTTAAGCATTAGAAGAACTCGGGGCGGCGATGCGACGCAGGCTAGGGCTAACGAAGCTGGCCCACAACCAATCATGGTTGGAATGCCAACCCTTTCGCAGTTAAAGGCTCGCGCTTAGTGGTTGCAAAGTTAATTGTTATCTGCGGGGCAACCGCAACTGGAAAGAGCGATCTGGCTGTTGATCTCGCAAAGGAAATTGGCGGGGAAGTAGTCAATGCCGATTCAATGCAACTCTATAAAGGCATGGATATCGGAACTGCGAAGCTACCGCTCGCAGAGCGTAAAGAGATCGCCCACCATTTGTTGGATTTAGTTGAAGTTAATCAAGATGTAACTGTCTCTTGGTATCAGACTCTAGCGCGAGAGACTATCGATAAGATTAATAGCCGCGGTAAAAGTGCAATTGTGGTCGGGGGTACCGGGCTCTACATCAAAGCTATTTTGGATGATCTCAACTTTCCAGATACCGACCCAAAAGTACGAGAAGAGATAACCGCCCGGGCTTTGATAATCGGCAATGATGCCCTGCACCAAGAACTTTCTAAACTCGATCCAGCAGCAGCCCTTGCAATTCCTAAAGAGAATGTTCGGCGAGTGATTAGGGCCTTAGAAGTAATTGAGTTAACGGGTAAGCCTTATACGGCCAATCTGCCAAGGCAAGATTCAACTAAATATCCAGAAGCCATTCAGTTTGGTTTAGTTATGGATCGCCAAACTTTAGATGAGCGAATTGATCAACGCGTGGCCAAGATGTGGCAATTGGGTTTTGTTGAAGAAGTTGATGATTTGATAAATCGCGGGCTATTGGAGGGCCGAACTGCGCAGGCTGCGATTGGCTATGCCCAGATTGTTCGCATGAAACATGGCGAATATTCCGAAGATTTCGCCCGTGAAGAGAGCGCTCGTGCGACTCGGCAATATGCCAGAAGGCAGGAGACCTGGTTTAGCAAAGATACGAGAATTAATTGGATCAAGCCTGGTTCTAATTCGGAGAGACTTCAAAGGCTGCTCCCCGCTATTCTCACAACATGATAGGCACTTATGGCCACGGCACCCACAACGATTTTGTGGTGACCTATGACCCGGAAAATCAAAATGAGTTAAGTGCTGCGCAAATTGCTCGAATCTGTAATCGAGAAAGTGGAATCGGAGCCGATGGCCAGATTCGAATAACTAAAGTAGATGGCAAGTGGTTTATGGATTATCGAAATGCCGATGGATCACTAGCGGAGATGTGTGGAAATGGCATTCGAGTCATGGCCAGATATTTAGTCGAGCGTGGCCACCAAGGCGCAGGCATATTTCCAATAAATACCAGAGCAGGAATGAAATATTTAGCAGTTCCGGAAGTTGAAGATATATCTGTAAATATGGGCAAGGTTGAAGAGATTTACGGTGAGATTACCGTTAAAGCCAATGGCCATACTTGGACTGGCTACAACATCAATGTTGGGAATCCGCACGCGGTGGTATTCGTTGATGATCTTACGGATGCTGGTGAGTTAAAGGTGGCGCCGGAAGTTGAACCAGCCGATGAATATCCTGATGGCGTAAATGTAGAATTTGTACAAGTGGCACCAAGTGGCGAATTAAACATGCGAGTTCATGAACGCGGAGTAGGAGAGACTCAATCTTGCGGAACCGGAACTTGCGCAGTTGCTTTGGCTGCAACTTTAAATAGCAAAGGAAGCCTCCCTGCAAAATGGATTATTAATCCACCGGGTGGCCGTCTAGTTGTAGATATCGATGGCCACAGCAACGCAACTTTAATTGGCCCCGCAGTCTTACTTGAAGATTATGATTTGAGTAAATATTTGTGAGTAATTCGCGGGATGAATTTGAAAAGATCGATATTGATCAGTTAATCGCTGAATCAACAAGAGTCGCCGCGGAATTTGATGCCGCCGAATCACATACCGAAGATTGGGAAGCAAATCAGGCTGATCTAAAGGATCGCCAAGCCCTTCGACGAGTCGCCGGTCTTTCAACCGAACTCGAGGATATTTCCGATGCGGAATATCGCCAACTTCGATTAGAGAAGGTAGTACTCGTAGGCGTTTGGACTGAGGGAACTGCCCAAGATGCCGAGAACTCATTAAAAGAATTAGCGGCGTTAGCCCAGACCGCCGGCTCGCAAGTCATGGATGGGTTAATCCAAAGACGCGACAAGGCAGACCCGGCAACATTTATCGGCTCTGGAAAAGTATTGGAACTTCGCCAAGCTGTTGTTAATACCGGGGCAGATACCGTCGTCTGTGATGGTGAGCTATCACCAGCCCAACTTCGAAACCTTGAGCAAAAGGCCAAAGTTAAAGTTATTGATCGCACTGCATTGATCTTGGATATCTTTGCCCAGCACGCGAAGAGTCGCGAAGGTAAGGCCCAAGTCGAACTCGCACAGATGACCTATCTGCTTCCCAGACTTCGCGGTTGGGGTGACTCACTTTCAAGACAAGCCGGTGGAATTGGTGGCCGTGGCCCTGGTGAAACCAAGATTGAAACTGATCGACGTCGAATTAATGACAAGATGGCAAAACTTCGTCGCGAGATAAAAGAGATGAAGGTATCGCGCGATACCAAGAGATCAGAAAGACGCAAGAACAACATTCCATCAGTCGCCATCGCCGGATATACCAATGCTGGAAAATCATCGCTGATGAATCAATTAACTGGGGCCGGAGTCCTAGTTGAGAATGCCCTCTTTGCAACGCTAGATCCAACGGTCAGAAAGGTTACAACTGAGGATGGCCGTATTTACACGCTCTCAGACACCGTCGGATTTGTTCGACATTTACCGCACCAATTAATCGAGGCATTTAAATCAACGCTGGAAGAGGTTTCCGGATCCGATTTAATCGTGCATGTTGTTGACGGATCTCACCCTGATCCCAAGGAGCAGATTCGAGCAGTTCGAGAAGTAATAAATGAAATTGGCGGCGGTGATATTCCTGAGATTATTGCGATCAATAAGGCCGATATCGCACCTCCGGAAATAATCATGCAACTTCTACGTGAAGAGCCAAATAGTTATGCATTTTCTGCTCGCACTGGATTTGGGATCGAAACCCTCATTAAAGCGGTTGAAACTTCGCTACCTCGCCCTAGAGTAGAAATTAGCGCGGTAATTCCCTTTAATCGGGGTGACTTGGTTTCAGCAATTCACGAACGTGGTGAAATTCTCTCGGAAGAATATCTGCCGGAAGGTACGCAAATTCATGCCATGGTCGATGGTGCAATCGCCAAAGCAGTTTCAGATTTGGTGGCAAAGTGACCCAGCCCAAAGTTGAAGATGTTGTTGCAGAACTGCAACGTGGCGCAATTGTGATTGCCCCAGTTGAACATAGTTATGTCCTACTTTGCGATGCCTTCAACCAGAGTTCAGTTCGACGGCTTCATGAGTTGCGTGGCGATCAGCCCGGAATTGCCGCCCAGGTAATTGTGGGAAGCGTTGCGACCCTTTCGGGTATCACTCAGGGAAACAGCGAAGCGATGCTTGCTTTAGCAAAGACCTTCTGGCCCGGTCTATTAACTTTGAATCTGCAACCTAACCCAGCTTTAAATTGGGATTTGGGGGATGGCGCAGCACTTGGCGAGATTGCGGTTCGCATACCGAAACAAGAATTTCTTTTGAAGGTATTAAATCTCAGTGGCCCACTTGCGATGGCAAGCGCCAGCCCCGCTGGTTTTGGAGCAGTTCTAGAAATTGATTATGAAAGTGAGATAGTTAAATCGGCAGATCTGGTGATAGATCTTGGAGCGCTACCCGCCGGAGCGTTATCAAGTGTCGTGCGAAATAGCATTATTGGCAAGGTCAGTCCACTTGAGATCAGCCGTGTTGGCGCCATCACATTCGAGGAAATTGCTGCGCTCGTGCCTGAGATTACTGTGGCTACCGCCTAGGCTTAGGCCATGTCCACTGAATCAAAATCGCAAGAACCCTTTTATGGTCCAGATTTCACAGCTCTGCAGAACCAAGATCCAGATATCGCCGCAGTTCTACTAAGCGAACTAGATCGCCAACGAAACGGCCTGCAATTAATCGCGAGTGAAAACTTCACTTCACCAGCTGTTCTTGCCGCTATGGGTTCAACTCTTTCAAATAAATATGCCGAGGGTTATCCAGGCAAGCGTTATTACGGTGGCTGCGAAGAAGTAGATAAAGTTGAAACAATTGGTATCGAACGCGCTAAAGCTCTATTCGGTGCAGAACATGCGAACTTACAGCCACACTCTGGAGCAAGTGCTAACGTTGCGGTTTATCAAGCATTCACCAAGCCAGGAGATACTGTCCTTGCAATGTCATTGCCACATGGTGGCCACCTAACTCATGGTTCAAAGGTTAATTTCTCTGGCAAATGGTTCAATATTGTTTCTTACGGTGTTCGCCAAGATAATGAATTAATTGATTATGACGAGCTTCGCGATTTAGCAATCGCAAATAAGCCAAAGATGATTTGTAGTGGCGCCACGGCTTACCCAAGTTTGATCGACTTTGAAAAAGTTCGAGCAATCTGTGATGAAGTTGGTGCAATTATGTGGGTGGATGCAGCTCACTTCATTGGTCTGGTTGCCGGAAAGGCGATCCCATCGCCAGTTCCTTACGCGGATGTCGTTTCATTTACGACGCATAAAGTTCTTCGCGGTCCACGCGGTGGCATGATCCTGAGTAAGGGCGAACACGCACCCGCCATTGATAAAGCAGTATTCCCAGGCATGCAAGGTGGCCCAATCATGAGCATCGTGGCGGCGAAGGCTGTTGCGCTCAAAGAAGCTGCAACAGTTGAGTACCAAAACTATGCCAAGAAGGTTATTGAGAATGCCCAAGAACTCGCAGCAGGTTTGACCGATGAGGGAATGCGCGCTGTTTCTGGTGGAACCCAAACTCACTTAGCCTTAATTGATATTCGCGCAACTGGCGTTACTGGCAAGGTGGCCGATGAGCGCTGTGGAAATTCTGGAATTACGCTAAATAAGAATGCAATCCCTTATGACCCAGAAACCCCAGCAGTAACCAGCGGCATCCGCGTTGGTTCGCCTTCAACCACAACGCAAGGAATGGGAAAGCCGGAGATGCGCACTATTGCATCATTGATTGCTCGCGCAATTAAAGATGGTGGCGATGAGTCAAAGGCTGCTGAAATTAAGAGCGAGGTCAAAACACTTTGCGCTAAATTCCCGGTTTACCCGAGATAAATAAATTAATTAATTAAAGATGCGCGAGTATTTATTCACGATTGCACTTTGTGCAACCCTCTGCTTCTTAATTACTCCATTCATTAAAGAGCTGGCTATGGATGCCGGCGCCTTTATGCATCTTCGAAGTCGCGATGTACATAAGTCGGTTACCCCACGCTGGGGTGGCTTAGCTATGTGGCTTTCTATGGCAATAACCTTGCTAATCGTTACCCACCTACCCTTAGTTGGAAAATCATATGGCCGGGAGGCTTCAGGAATTTTTCTGGCGGCAACTTTTATTATGTTGTTGGGGGCGCTAGATGATCGATACGACCTGGATTCAATTACTAAATTCGCCGGCCAAGCGCTAGCTGCTGGAATCTTGTTACTTCATGGCGTTCAGATTTTATGGTTACCGATTAATGGAATTTATATTCTTCCTTCAAATATTGGTCAATTGCTAACCATATTTTTTGTCATAGTTGTTATTAACGCCGTCAACTTTGTCGATGGTTTAGATGGATTGGCAACCGGAATTGTGGCTATCTGCGCCGCATCCTTCTTTGCATACTCCTACCTGCTTGCGGTAGTAAATGGCTTTAATCGCGCTGGGGCGCCATCTCTAATTACCGCAGTACTTATTGGAATGTGCGTTGGCTTTCTGCCACACAATTACCATCCGGCCAGAATCTTCATGGGGGATTCCGGTGCGATGTTTTTGGGCTTATTGCTATCTGCCGCGGCTATCACCTTGACTGGGCAGATCGATGCGAATGCAATCACTAATAAGGGATCGGGCTTTGCTCTGCTTCCCTTGCTTCTACCTTTTACAGTCTTGGCAATACCACTTATAGATTTAGGAATGGCGATAGTCAGGCGATTGCGAGCTGGACGTTCTCCCTTCGCCGCCGATAGTGAACATCTTCACCATCGCTTATTAGATATGGGCAACAGTCACCGAAGGACAACTGCGATCTTGTATGCCTGTACGGCTTTCTTTGCGGTGCCACCAGTTGTTGCTGCCTTCTTACCTCTTTGGACTGCTTTAGTAGCAGCCTCAGTAATTTTAGGATTTGTCGTCTTGTTAGTACGAGAGAGCGTCACCAATACAAGTGAGATTAAGAAGAAAGTGGTTTTGAGTAAATGAGTAATTCCGAAACTAAGCTTTGGCGTGGCGCAATTTTGCCAGCAGCAGTGGTCGCAATCATTGCTATTGCTGTAAGTACCGCTATTAAACATACATCTGGGTTGTGGGGATCTTTAATTGGGTCAATAACCGTTATTTTATTTTTCTCAGTGCATTTACTTGTGGCAAGAATTTCTAAAGATTTAGATCCAATGGCAACTATGGCTTTGGCGATGTTCTCTTACTTTGCCAAAGTGATCTTGATGGGAGCATTTTTACTGATCGTCACAAAGACCACCTCACCGCATACGGTAAATCGCCCGGCATTTGCCGCTAGCGCCCTCTCCATTACGGCGGCTTGGCTCTTTGGTGAGATCCGCGCATTCCTAAAGTTGCGTTTAGTGCTCGATGTGGCGCACACTGAGCCTGGTAAATAAGGCTCGTGTGGTGAGAACAGAGAGGGGGATCTAATGGCAGGAAATGAAGAAGGCGCACTTTGGTCCATCTTTGGATATCTAATCTCAGGCTTAATTATCTGGGGTGGAATTGGCTTTGGCCTGGATAAGTGGCTTCACACACATTTCTTCTTGCTAGGCGGGTTGGTCCTTGGGGCCGGCGCCTCGCTCTACCTGGTCTGGCTGCGCTTCGGGCGCGAATAGCAGGCCGCTTTTAAACTTGTCCAATTTAGGGCGATTTTTATAAAAGGATTGTTATACGGCTAGTTTTGGTTTTTGCCTCAGGACTAATAGGGTTGCGGCGTCTTCCCAAAGATCTTAACTTTTAGGAGAGTCTGTGCTCGGGTTAGCTTTCGCCAAGGGTGGCGGTTTCGTCCCACCTAGCACTGCCGACTTTAATCTCCCACCAGCAATCGGGAATAACCCTTACACAACAAAACCAATCTTTTTAGTTGTTCTATCAGTTGTATTGATATCAGTCTTCTTTATTGCCGCCTCACGCAAAGCTCTAGTAGTCCCAAGCAAGTTTCAATTTGCTGGCGAAAGTATCTATGGCTTTGTTCGCAACAGCATCGGCGAAGAAATCATCGGCCATGAATTTATGCGATTTGTGCCCTTCCTATTTACTTTGTTTACCTTTATTTTGACCAACAATGTCTTTGGAATTATTCCGCTTTTACAATTCCCGGCCATGTCACACGTGAGCTTCCCATATGTCTTAGCAGGATTCTCCTTTGTGATATTCCACTGGGTTGGCATCAAGAAGCAAGGCCTAGGTAAGTACCTAAAGGGAATTGCATTTATGCCTGGCGTCCCAAAGGCCGTTTATATTTTGTTAACACCAATCGAAGTTGCAACATTTTTCTTGGTCCGCCCTTTAACGCTCTCACTGCGGTTATTTGCAAATATGTTTGCCGGCCACTTACTACTCCTCGTTTTCATCATGGGCGGCGATCACTTAATCCGCGGGGTTATTGGTCTAAAGATCATCGCACCGTTCGCCTTCACCTTCGGAATTGGAATGACCTTCTTCGAGTTCATGGTCCAATGCCTTCAGGCCTATATTTTTACTCTTCTTACAGCGCTCTTCATTGCAGGAGCACTGGCAGATGAGCACTAGCAATACTTTTTAACCAACACTTATTGGCTCCCGCCAGTAAGTAACACGAACAGAAAGGCAACACAATGAAAGGCACACTCAACCTGGTCGGTTATGGCCTATCAGCAATCGGACCTGCAATCGCTACAGGAATGATCTTCGCCGCTTACATCAGTGGTGTAGCTCGTCAACCAGAAGCACGCAGCGTCCTACAACCAATCGCATTCCTTGGCTTCGCTCTTGCTGAAGCTTTGGCGCTATTCGGTCTCGTACTAGCTTTCGTTCTCTAATCATGAGCTTGCGTACAACAGCAGCGGAGGCAGCGGCTAACCCGCTAATTCCGCATACTGCAGAGTTAATAGTTGGCTTCATCGCCTTCTCTTTACTCTTCCTTGTCCTGAAGTCTCGCGTTGTGCCGATGTTTGAAAAGGCATTTGCCGCGCGCACTGAAGCGATTCAAGGTGGAATGGAGAAAGCCGAGAAGGCACAACGTGAAGCAGAAGTGGCACTCGAGAAGTACACCCTGCAATTAACCGAGGCGCGCACTGAGGCACAAAAGATTCGTGAAGAGGCAAGAGTTCAAGGCGCTGCGATCATTGAAGATCTTCGCAGTAAGGCTCAAGAGGAAGCAGCCCGCATTACCGCAGCTGCAACCGCATCAATCGAAGCCGAACGTCAACAGGCAATCACCTCACTTCGCAATGAAGTTGGAACCCTCGCAACAGAGCTTGCTTCCAAGATTGTTGGAGAAGCGTTAGATGACCAGGTTCGTCAATCACGTATTGTCGACCGCTTCTTAGATGATTTGGAGAAGAGCAAGTAATGATCATTCTTGGTGGTAGTAGTCGTCAATCACTAGCGGGACTTCGTCTCTCGCTAGACGAGAAGCTAAAAGGCTTATCGGCTGCCGACTGCTCTGCCATTTCGAAAGATCTATTTGCAGCGCTTCTTGCCATTGATTCTTCAATTGGTCTTCGCAGAGCGCTCACCGATCCAGCGCGCGATGCGGCTTCAAAGTCAGAATTAATTGCTGATCTATTTAAGAAATCAATCGGGGAACCAGCCCTAGCGCTTCTGGGTGCTGCGGTTTCACTTCGCTGGTCAACTCCAGTTGAACTTGCTGACGCGATTGAACAAATCGCAGTTGAAGCTGAAGCTTCGGCCGCAAATATCTCTGATGAGTTGGATCGGGTTCAAAGTGAAGTATTTGCTTTCTCGAAACTGCTAATCGAAAATCCAGATCTGCGCCAGGCACTGAGTACAACTTCGGACTCAACTGCCCGCAAGCAAGAACTACTTAGATCAATTTTTGGTGGCAAGTTCACCTCGTATTCAAATGAATTATTAGCCCACAGCGTTGAAGGTCGTCGTAGTCGTAGTATTGAAAAGACAATCTCGTCTTACTCGCATGCAGTGACTGCTCGTCGTAACCGAGTAAATGCTCACATTCGAGCATCGATCGTGCTCTCAGATGCGCAAAAGAAGAAGTTAACCGATTCGCTCACTAAGCAGATCGGGCAACCTGTTCACCTAAATATCGAGATCGACCCATCTGTAATTGGTGGAATCGCAATTCGATTCGGTGATGAAGTTATCGACGGAACTATTTCAAAGAGATTGGCCGAGGCGAGCCAAGCGCTCGTTTCATAAGGAATTCAGAAAAAATAAGGTTTCAGCGATCACATAACGTGGCGCTGAATTAGTTGAAGGAGAGAAAGATGGCGGAACTCACGATCCGGCCCGAGGAGATCAGTAGCGCGCTGGCTAAGCACGTTGCTTCTTATAACCCGGGTGCTGCAGCACGCGATGAGATCGGTACCGTAACCCAAGCTGGCGATGGCATCGCCCGTGTTGAAGGACTGCCTTCAACAATGACCAACGAACTTCTTAAGTTCGAAAATGGAACGCTGGGCTTGGCACTAAACCTCGATGTTCGCGAGATCGGTGTGGTTATCCTCGGTGAATACACTGGAATTGAAGAAGGAACTTCCGTAAGTCGTACAGGTGAAATTCTCTCCGTACCTGTCGGCGATGGCTTCCTCGGTCGCGTTGTTGACCCACTTGGACGACCAATTGATGGCAAGGGCGATATCAAAGCTGAAGCACAACGTGCGCTAGAACTTCAGGCACCTTCAGTAGTGCAACGCCAACCAGTTAAAGAGCCAATGCAAACTGGTATCAAGGCTATCGATGCAATGACCGCAATTGGTCGCGGACAGCGTCAATTAATTATTGGTGACCGCCAAACTGGTAAGACTGCGATTGCAATCGACACCATCATCAACCAGAAAGAGAACTGGAAGAGTGGCGATCCAAAGAAGCAAGTTAAATGTATTTATGTAGCTATCGGTCAAAAGGGTTCAACTATTGCATCTGTTAAGGGTGCGCTAGAAGAAGCCGGCGCAATGGAGTACACAACAATCGTTGCTTCTCCAGCATCTGACCCAGCAGGTTTCAAGTACTTGGCTCCGTACACCGGTTCTGCAATTGGTCAGCACTGGATGTACAAGGGCGAGCACGTTCTAATTATTTTTGATGACCTCTCAAAGCAGGCAGAGGCTTATCGTTCCGTCTCACTACTTCTTCGTCGCCCACCAGGTCGCGAAGCCTATCCAGGCGATGTTTTCTACTTACACTCACGTTTGCTAGAACGTTGCGCAAAGCTCTCAGATGAACTCGGTGGCGGTTCAATGACTGGCTTACCAATCATTGAGACAAAGGGAAATGACGTTTCAGCCTTCATTCCGACAAACGTAATTTCGATTACCGATGGTCAGTGCTTCCTTGAGACCGATCTCTTCAACGCCGGTGTTCGTCCAGCCATCAACGTAGGTATTTCGGTATCTCGCGTGGGTGGATCTGCACAGACAAAGGCAATCAAGAAGATTGCTGGTCGTCTTCGCCTTGACCTTGCGCAATATCGCGAACTCGAAGCCTTCGCAGCCTTCGGTTCAGATCTAGATGCTGCTTCAAAGGCGCAACTAGAACGTGGTGCGCGCATGGTTGAACTCCTAAAGCAAGGACAATATTCTCCTTACTCAGTTGAACGCATGGCTGCCTCGATCTGGGCCGGAACAACTGGAAATATGGATTCAATTCCAGTCGCAGATATCCGTCGATTTGAAGGCGAATTCCTCGATTTCATTGGCCGGGAACGTCCAAAGATTTTCGAAGTAATTGCAGCAACCAGAGAATTGTCAGATGACACAGTTGCTTCATTACAAGAAGCAATTGATACCTTCAAGGGTCAATTCCAAGTTAGTGGTGCTAAGTAACTCATGGGTGCTCAACTACGCGTTTATCGCCGCCGAATGCGTTCGGTCAAGGCGACAAAGAAGATTACGAAAGCAATGGAGTTAATCTCTGCTTCTCGTATTCTTAAGGCGCAACAACGTGTAGCAGCTTCATCTCCATACTCTGATGAGCTCACCAATGCAGTAACTGCAGTTGCAACTTTCTCAAACACAAATCATCCGCTGACTACACCATCCGATTCACCACGGCGTGCTGCAGTACTTGTTATTGCCGCCGATCGTGGAATGGCTGGTGCCTATTCAAATGCCGCGATCAAAGAGGCAGATCTACTTCTGACCGCAATTCGCGAACGTGGCTTGGCAACCGAGGCCTATCTAGTTGGACGTAAAGCGGTTAACTTCTATCGCTTCCGCGGCCGTGCCATCGCTGGATCTTGGACTGGATTTTCGGATAACCCAACCTATGCGCACGCAAAGGAAGTTTCCGAGTCACTTATCAGAGCCTTTGCGGCAAATTCGCAAGAAGAGACACATGGCGTTGACGAACTTCATATTGTCTACACCGAATTTAAATCTATGATCACTCAATTGCCAGTTTCAACACAATTGTTGCCACTTGAAATTGATCAATCTACCAAGCCATCCGGACTCTTGCCGATGTACGAGTTCGAACCAGGTGCTGGCGAAGTTCTAAGTTCGCTATTGCCTCGCTTTGTGGAAGCCCGAGTCTTTAACGCTATGTTGCAATCTGCAGCTTCCGAACATGCAGCTCGCAGACGCGCGATGAAGTCGGCAACAGATAATGCAGATGAATTAATTAAATCTTTAACCAGACTTGCGAATGCAGCCCGCCAGGCTGAAATTACGCAAGAGATCAGTGAAATCGTCGGCGGCGCAGATGCGCTTGCCTCAGCTAGCGCAGGGAGCGAATGATGTCAGCAACTACTCAAACAAAAAGCGGTCGCGTAGCTCGCGTTATTGGTCCGGTGGTGGATATTGAATTCCCATCAGATGCAATGCCCGAGATCTTCAACGCACTCCATGTCGAGGTTACCCTCGGCGGAGAGAAGCGCACGCTTACTCTAGAAGTTGCGCAACATATCGGCGACAACCTAGTTCGTGCGATCTCAATGCAGCCAACCGATGGCATGGTTCGCGGTGCTTCAGTAAGTGATACTGGCGCAGCGATCTCAGTTCCTGTTGGTGATGTTACAAAGGGCCACGTGTTTAACACTCTAGGCGAATCACTAGATGTTCCAACTTCTTCACTTGATATTAAGGAACGTTGGCCGATCCACCGTACCGCACCAGCTTTCGATCAACTTGAATCAAAGACTGAGATGTTCGAAACCGGAATTAAAGTAATTGACCTTCTAACACCATATGTACGTGGTGGAAAGATTGGTCTATTCGGCGGCGCCGGTGTAGGTAAGACAGTTTTGATTCAAGAGATGATCTACCGCGTAGCTGAAAACTTCGGTGGTGTATCTGTATTCGCCGGCGTTGGCGAACGTACTCGTGAAGGTAATGACTTGTTCTTGGAAATGACCGAGACTGGCGTTATCAATAAGACCGCCTTGGTCTTTGGTCAGATGGATGAACCACCTGGAACTCGTTTGCGCGTAGCGCTTTCAGCTTTAACAATGGCGGAGTATTTCCGCGATGTTCAAAAGCAAGATGTGCTTCTATTCATCGATAATATTTTCCGTTTCACTCAAGCAGGTTCTGAAGTTTCAACCCTTCTTGGACGTATGCCATCAGCCGTGGGTTACCAACCAACTCTCGCTGATGAAATGGGTCAACTACAGGAGCGAATCACCTCAACTCGTGGTCACTCGATTACATCAATGCAGGCAATCTACGTTCCTGCCGATGACATCACCGACCCAGCACCACACACAACCTTCGCCCACTTGGATGCAACAACAGTGTTGTCTCGTCCAATTTCAGAACTTGGTATCTACCCTGCAGTGGATCCACTGGATTCAACTTCTCGTATCTTGGATCCTCGCTATATCGGTGAACATCACTTCCGTGTTGCAAACCGCGTAAAGCAAATCCTGCAGCGTTACAAGGATCTACAAGACATCATTGCAATTCTTGGTATTGATGAATTGTCTGAAGAGGATCGTATTTTGGTAGGACGTGCACGTCGTATCCAGCGCTTCCTCTCACAAAATACCTTCGTTGCGAAGGTCTTCACAGGTATCGATGGATCATTCGTTCCACTTTCAGAGACAATCGCAGCTTTCGAAGCGCTTGCTGATGGAAAGTACGATCACGTTCCAGAACAAGCATTCTTCATGTGCGGTGGCTTGGAAGATGTAGAGAAAAAGGCTGCAGAATTGGCTAAGGCATAATTCCAAATGGCTGAAAATCTAACCGTTGAAGTAGTTTCACCAGAGAAGCGGATCTGGTCGGGCGAGGCAAAGATGGTCTCAGCTCGTACCTTAGAAGGCGATATTGGCGTTTTGCCAGACCACGCCCCGCTTCTTGGTGTTCTAGTTGATGGAACCGTAAGCATTAAAGCTAGCGATGGCTCTGATCAGAGTTTTACAATCAATGGTGGATTTATCTCAGTATCAAATAATCGCGTATCGATCTTAGGCGAGAGCCCAGAAGCTTAAATACGTTCTACCTGGGCGCCTAAGGATTTTAAGGCTTCGGCAAATCCGGGATAGCCACGATCGATGTGAAATGCATCTTCGACAGTTGTTACTCCATCGCTAACTAATCCCGCTAAAACTAAGCCAGCGCCAGCGCGGATATCGGTTGCAGCAACTGGTGCGCCAGATAAATGTTCGATGCCAGAAATTGCCGCATGATGTCCATCAACATGAATTTGTGCGCCTAATCTCTGTAATTCATTTACAAACATAAAGCGACCTTCAAATACATTCTCGGTAACTAGGGAATTTCCCTCGGCGATTGAATTCATCGTAATGACAAAAGGTTGCAGATCTGTTGGAAATCCTGGGTAGGGAAGAGTGGCAACATCTACCGCAATCGGACGCTTATCCATTTTTACTCGAAAGCCATCTTTAGTGGAAGTTACAACCGCACCGGCTTCAACAATTTTATCTAGTGGAACTTCTAGGTGATCAATTCGCCCACCATGAATAGTTATGTCGCCCCTAGTCATTACTGCGGCAAAAGCCCAAGTTCCGGCAACGATTCGATCCGGCAGAGTTGCATGCGTTGTTGGTGTTAATTCATCAACGCCAATAATTGTGATAACTGGAGTTCCGAGTCCGGAAATTTTTGCACCCATCGCAACTAGATATTCACCAAGATCCACTACATCAGGTTCGCGGGCGGCATTATCAATTACCGTAGTTCCCTTTGCTAAAACAGCGGCAGTCATAATATTTTCAGTCGCACCGACACTTGGGAAATCTAATTCTATGCGGGCGCCATTTAAACCATTTGGCGCTGTTGCAATTACAAAACCATGTTCAGATCTAGCTTTTGCACCTAAATCTGTAAGACCTTTGATGTGAAGATCGATGCCACGTGAACCAATTGCATCGCCACCTGGAAGGGCGACCTCTACTTCACCAACTCTGGCAAGCAAGGGACCTAAGACATTGATCGAAGCTCGCATTTTCCGAACCAGGTCATAGTCAGCTCTGTGGCCAGGCGCGATTGGAACATCAATCGTGACAATCTGAGCACTAGGTTCGTATTTAGTCGAACAACCAAGCCGGGTAAGAAGTTCTTCCATAATATGAACATCTGCAATATCCGGAACATTGGTGATGGTGCTTTTGCCGACCGCAAGAAGTGAGGCGGCCATCAACTTCAAGGCTGAGTTCTTGGCGCCAGAAATTGTGACCTCGCCGACCAATGGCCTGCCGCCAGTGATCTGAAAAGCTTCGGTCTGCGATTCCATATGGTCGTATCGTAACGACTCTAATAGGCTCCACCCATGGTTAATCTGACTCGAATTTACACAAAAACTGGTGATGATGGCACAACTTCTCTTGGAGATATGAGCCGTACCTCTAAGAATGATCCAAGACTTGAGGCGTATGCCGATGTCGATGAGGCGAACTCATCAATCGGAGTCGTCATATCTCTCGGACAATTAAATGATGCCGAGATCACCAAATTATTAGTCCGAGTTCAAAATGACCTTTTCGATGTTGGCGCCGATCTCTGCACACCAGTTATTGACGAGCCAAAGATAGAGCCTCTTCGAGTTCTGGAATCACAAATATCTTTTCTGGAAGAACAAATCGACAAGTTTAATGCTGAGCTCGAACCGCTTCGTAGCTTTGTTCTACCTTCTGGGACCCCTGCCGCTTCACTCTTGCATGTTGCAAGAACGGTTACAAGAAGAGCTGAAAGAAATACCTGGCATGCCATTCACCAATTTGGCGCTGGTGTTAACCCACTAACTGCGAAATATTTAAATCGTTTATCCGATTTACTCTTTGTTCTAGCGCGATATGCAAATAAGGGAATTGGTGACCAACTTTGGGTACCAGGAGCTAATCGCTAAAACTTTAGTTATTAGTTATGTGGCGCGATCGGTGTGTAAGTATTTGAAGGAACGTTATCACCAGGGGAGCTCTGCCAACACTTGGCAGAAATTCCACCTAAACTAACTCCGGTTGCCAGCGGCGCCTGACTGATCAGCAAAATTGTTTTTATTTTCTTAGCCGAACTACCGGTTTCCAAAGTACGAAGAGTTCCAATTGGGCTCTTTGAAGATGAATCTGTCGCACTAATCTGAGAAATAACCGAATCAACCTCCCAGAAGTTACAGCCACCTTCAGAGGCTACAAATACCGCGCCACAAGTATTAGTCTCGCAATTCTTAAGTCCTTCAGTGAGCGTCTTCGAATTTGATGCGGCACCCTTTAATTCATCAGCGGTGGGCACTTTGGCATAAATACTTCCATTGTGACTGAAATTTGGTGGTGGCCAGAGTGGATCTGGGGAAGGAATCGGCTTTACAAATTTGCGAACATATTTACGATGGTAAACGCGGGTAGTTGGTTTTACGGATGACTTGGACCTTGCCTTCGATGTTGCTTTGACCGTTGCTTTGACCGTTGCTTTGACCGTTGCTTTTGATGTTGCTTTAGCGCTCGCCCTTGGTGATGGTTTGGCACTTACCGCAAAAGCAGGTTGAGCAATGAGGGAGAGAGCTAGCGCTGATGTGATTGATAATGTTAAAAATCTCTTCACTTTGAATCCCAACGAAAGGTCTTAAGAGCCAGAATTGTTCCAGCGATCAACCAAATAATGAGAACAATTGCGATCTTGGATAACTCCCAATTATGAGCAACCTCTTTCACAGCAAAGCTATCTGGGAGAAAGACCGAACGCATTCCTTGGGTAAGCCACTTGAGTGGAAAGAGCGCCGCAAAATCCTGCATCCACTTTGGAAGCGTGGAAAAGACAAAGAAGACGCCACTAAAAAATTGGAGCACGATCACAATAGGTGAGACAACAGCGGATGCGCTTCGCCCATTCTTTGGAATTACGGCAAAGGCGATGCCAAGAATTGTTGAGCAAATACTTCCGAGGAAAACCAGCCAGGTAAAGCGAAACCATTTTTCAGCGGTTTGGGGCAGGTGCAATCCGAATAGTGCAACGCCGAAGGCCAATAGGGCGCCTACTTGCACGATCATGGAGGCGAAAACGACTATGAATTTTCCGATGAAATATGAGATCGGTGAGATCGGGGTTCCGCGCAGTCGCTTTAGGGTGCCAAAGTCGCGCTCTAGCGGAATCATTATGGCTAATTGTTGAAAGCCGGTATTAACCAAACCTGAGGCGATCATCCCCGATAGAAAATATTGGCTAAAAGTTACGCCAGGGGCGATGCTTCCTTTGAATACCGATCCAAAGATAAATAGAAGTAGGACTGGAAACATCAAAGTAAAGACGACGGATTCACGTTGGCGCATGAATTGCTTTATCTCAAGGCCCCCACGCAGAATGCCGATTCGTAAGATTCCCGGTCTCATTTAGCACCAATCATTTCTAAATAAATTTCTTCCAGCGTTGGCCTGGTAACAGTTAGCTCTGGAATCTCGCTACCAAATTCCTGCTGCAATTTAATCACTTCAGCGGTGGGATTATCGGTACTTACTTCCTTTCGAACGCCATTGGCCAACCAGCTAACTTTGGCCTTTGCGCTATTTCTTCCCCCTAATTTCTCCGGGGTTGAAACTTCAATAATTTTTCCATCAGTGATTACAGCTAGTCGATCAGCCAATGCTTCAGCTTCATCTAGATAGTGAGTGGTAAGCAAAATCGTGGTTCCTTCGCCCTTGAGTTTGCGAATCAACTCCCAAAATGCGCGTCTTGCTTCTGGATCAAAACCAGTGGTTGGTTCATCTAGAAAAAGGATCTCTGGGCGACCGATAATTCCAAGGGCGACATCGAGGCGACGCCGTTGCCCACCAGAAAGGGTCTCGATTCTTGCGCCAGCCTTTTCAGTAAGACCGACATCTTCGATAACTTCTTTAGGGCCCCTGGCATTTGCATAGTATTTTGCAAAATGAAAGATAACTTCACTCACGGTTAGGTCGGCTGCATCTTTAGTTGATTGCAGAACGATGCCAATTCGATTTCGCCATTCACTGCTTTGGCGGCCAAGTTCCTGCGGGTCGCAACCGAGTACCGCAACATCACCAGAATCACGGTTTCGATAGCCTTCAAGGATTTCCACGGTTGTGGTCTTTCCCGCCCCATTTGGGCCGAGCAAGGCAAAGATTTCACCAGTGCGAATTTGCAGATCAATCCCAGCAACGGCAATTTTTACTCCATCACCCTTGCTTGGGTAGCTCTTTTTGAGGTTTCGAACTTCGATCGCGAATTCCGAGCTCGTTTTTCTCACATCGCTATCTTGCCCTAATTAGCTGGGTAATACGAAATAATAATGGTGTGAGCCCACGTAGAAATCACCCCAAAGGTTCTAAGCGTGCGCCTAGAAATAACGATGAGGAGCGTGACATCTCACTCTCGTCGCAAACAGTAGAAGAACACGCTGAAGGTATTTACGTCGTTCGCAGAATAACTGGATCAACTTCGACAAAGCCGTATCGATGTCCAGGTTGTGATCAATTAATTCCAACCGCAACACCGCACACTGTGGCCTGGCTTGAAGAAGATGTTGAATCACGCAGACATTGGCACACCGTCTGCTGGAATAAGCGAAATGATCGCAAACCAAGAATTCTTAAATCTAAAAGCGCCCCGCGGTATTAATTAACCAAGACCTTTAGAGTGAAGGGTCTTTATCGCCCCTTTAATAAATTTATCGGCAAATTTAGTACGTTTAAAGGTTGTAAAGGCGAGTGGAATAGAAAATAGCGTCTTAACAATTGTCTGCGGGTAGGTGAATTCAAGTAGGCCTTCTGGTCCATGAATTCTTCCGTAGCCACTATCTTTTACTCCACCAAAAGGTACAGAAGCAATTGCTGCGAATGCGATAACTGAATTTACCGAGACCATTCCACATTCAAGTTGTGCTGCAATCTTCTCGCCATTGCGCTTGGACCAAACCGATGCCGCAAGCCCGTAGCTCGTCGCATTTGATAGTCGAATCGCTTCTTGAATATCGGCCACAGTATTTATAACCAGAGTTGGCCCGAAGGTCTCCTCGGTTACTGCAGTTGAATCTTCTGGAACATTTAACAAAATAACTGGCTCGACAAATGGTGGCTTTACCGAATCTTGGCTTCCGACTAGAAATTTTCCACCTTTGCTTACGGCATCATCAATATGGCGTTGAATCACATTTAACTGCGATGGCATAGTTGCCGGACCATAATTTCCATTTTCACCTGGATGAATCTGCTCGGCCATGGCTTTGATTTTTCCGATGAATTTCTCGGCGACTGCAGCCTCTACATAAACTCGTTCCGCACCGATGCAGGTCTGTCCAGCGTTGGACATGGCAGACCAAAGTGCGTATTCGGCTGCGGTATCTATATCAGCATCTGCCGCGACGATAACTGGATCCTTTCCGCCACATTCAAGTACCACTGGAATCATTCGTTCGGCGCAGGATGCCGCAACTTTCTTTGCTGTTCTGGTAGATCCGGTAAATGAAACTTTATTTACCGGGCTTTGCGTTAGTGCAATTCCAGTTTCTGGTAGACCTGTTACGACTTGAAAAATATCGCTAAAAGGTGCGAGTTCGTTAAATCTTTCACCGAGCCAGTGTCCAACGCCCGGCGTGTATTCACTTGGCTTAAATACAACAGTATTTCCAGCGGCTAGGGCATATGCAATCGAACCCATTGGCGTAAAGACCGGATAATTCCAAGGTCCGATTACTCCGACAACACCGACTGCTTTTCGAAGTACGGATGCCCGCATATTAAACATTAATAAACCTGATGGGCGAACCTGTCTGGCTAAAGTTTTTTCAGCGTTCTTCGCTGCCCAAGCCAAATGTCCAATCGCTAAAGTCGCCTCAAGAGTTGCATCGCTAATTGGTTTGCCGGTTTCATTTTTTATGATCAGTGCCAGCTCATCAATTCGCTTAGTAAGTGCGCCGCACCATTTAAGAAGTACCTTCTTGCGACCACCAAAGCCAAGGGCCTGCCAACCAATTGCAGCACGGTGGGCACGATCTACCGCAGCAAAGACTTCTTCTCTTGAAAAATCTTTGTATTGCGCGATCACTTCACCAGTAACAGGGTTGTGGCTTGGGAATTGAGTCAATTGGGTCATGCGATAAGACTAAACTTATTTCGTGCCAGAGTTAATACGTCCAAGTACGATTTTGCCCGCGATTCGCAAGGCGATCACCATCAGAACCGCAGATGGCTTAAATCTCATCGGGGAAGTGGCCAGCCCGCTTGGCCCACGGATAGCTTCAATTCTCTGCCTACACCCACTGCCAACTCACGGCGGAATGATGGATAGCCACGTCTATAAGAAGGCGGCTAATCGCTTACCGGAATTGTCTGGAATCGAAATCATTAGATTTAACACTCGCGGAACTAGCAGTGAAGCCGGCACGAGCGAGGGCAGCTTCGGCAATGGTGATGATGAAAAATATGATGTGGAAGCCGCGATTAATTATTGCTTTGATCAATTGAATGTTGAAAAACTTTATGTGATGGGTTGGAGTTTCGGTACCGATTTGGCTCTGAAATTTGCCAGAGATCCCCGAGTTATTAGTTTAATTTTGTTGAGTCCGCCACTTCGAACTTCAAAGCCATCTGATTTAGATTTCTGGGCGGCCGATGGTCGCAAAATTACTGCGCTAATTCCAGAACATGATGACTATTTAAAGCCGGATGCCGCAAAGGTTGCCTTTGCCGGCGTGCCACAGATTGATTTGATAAATGTCGATGAGGCCAAGCACCTCTGGGTTGGCGAGCCTGCGGTTTATCGGGTTCTCTCTGAAGTGGTCAAAGTTGTAGCACCAAATAAATTGCCACTTCCTACCGAATATTAAGCCTTTTCTAAATTAGGAAAGACAACTTCATCGAGAATTAGCAAGACCGCAGCGGCAAGCGGTACTGAGACCAAGCCACCAATTAGTCCAAGCAAACTTGTTCCGATCAGAATTGCAATAATAGTTACTAATCCCGGTACAGATAACGAACGCTTCATGATGCGTGGCATGATCAAATAATTCTCAATTTGTACATAAATTAAGTAGGCGATGAAGGCAATTAGCGCGGCAGTAGGGGATTTACTAACGGCAACTAAAGTTACGACAGTTATTCCGAGGAAATGGCCCACTAATGGAATTAGCCCACAGATAAAGACCAACATTGCTAAAGCGGTTTTGTACGGAAGATTTAGCGAGAAGCCCAAAATCAGGGTAAAGATTCCGGCTACGACAGCAACGCTGGCCTGGCCCCCTACGAAAATTCCAATCCGGTAAATAACCGCATCGCTCAACTTAGAGACTCGATCGCGACGTGATGCCGGCACCATTCGATAGGCAACTTTGGTTACTGAAGGAAGTGAAACTAGGAAGTAGAGCGTCAATATTAAAATGGTCAGGGCCGCCACGGCGCCTGAGATAACTGTCTTGCCAACTCCGATAACTCCGCCAAAAGCGCTTACCGCTAAGTGGCCATCTTTAATGGAGGAAGTTACCTTCTTTTGAATTACATCTATGAACCCGTAGTGAGAGTTCAATTTACTAATTGTTGAATTATTCTTTAGATCGCTAACAATTCTTGGGGCATTGTGAAGTAATAAATTAACCTGATCAACTATTGGTGGGATCGCTACCCAGATAAAGATTCCTAGGAAAATTATGACGGCGCTTACGATTGCACCTACAGCTGCTGGTCTTGATAATTTACGTCTTTGAAGCGCGACAACGGCTGGATTTAAGCCAGCGGCAAAGAAGAGCGAGATCAAAATTAGGACGATGGCCTGACTTGCTGATGCGATGGCACGAAGAAATGTAAATGATGTGATTCCACCTGCAGCGACAAAGAATCCAAAGTAGAATGGGTGGGAACGGTTAAGTGGCTCACCTCGAGAGCCAAAATCCTCTGGCACAACTGGCTTTGCGGCTCGCTTGCGAATTGGATTCTTGAGGATTGGTTTTAACTTTGCCATATGGGGATTTTAACCAACCATTAAGAAATATAGGAGAGAATTAGGCTGTGGCTGACTTACGAATAACTGGCTTGGCAGAAGAAATGACTTCGGTCGCCCGTTTGCCATGGACTAAGCCGCTAGAAGAATGGCCTGAAGATTCACACTTAACCGATATGCGCGGTATCTCCCGACATATTGTGCGACTCGTTCGCTCGAGCGAGAGCCCAGATTCAAAGATTTACGCCGTTAAAGAGACGGTCCCAGAATTTGCAAACCGTGAATATGCCCTGCTTCGTGAATTAAATAACCGCACTGCACCTTGCGTTGAGCCCGTTGCTGTAATCGAAAATAGAATTGACGATGCTGGCGAACCACTACCTGCCGCATTAATTACCCACTATCTGCCATTCTCACTTCCTTATCGAGTCATCTTGAGTGGTGAAATCACGCCACACGAAATCACCAATATGGCAAATGCTTTGGCGCTACTTTTGGTCCGACTGCACTTACTTGGTTTTTGGTGGGGCGACTGTTCACTTTCCAACACTTTATTTCGCCGTGATGCCGATCAATTCGCGGCCTACTTGGTCGATGCTGAAACTGGAGAATTCCAAACAACTTTGACCGATGGCCAACGCGAACATGATCTAGATATTGCACTTTTTAACGTCGCTGCTGAGCTTTCGGATTTACAAGAAGCTGGCGTGCTTACAACTGAGATGGATCCCATCCGAGCAAGTGAGGGATTAATTAAACGCTACCGCAGACTTTGGAAGATGCTTAAAGAACCTCAGATTTTGGATCCATCAGATCGTCACGCAGTAGAAGGTGCAATGCGTACCTTGCAAGATTTAGGCTTTGCTGTTGAAGAAGTCGAAGTATCGATCAATGGCGAAAAGGGTGAATTAAAGTTTCAGCCAAAACTTGTGGCTGCGGGTTATCACAAGAATCGCCTTATGGAGTTACTCGGAATTCAAGCTGAAGAGTTGCAGGCAAAGCGATTGCTCGCCTCATTCGAGCGCTTTCGTGGCCGCGAAGCAACGCCCAAGCCACCAATTCATGACAGCGCAAGAAGATGGCTTCGCGACACATATCACCATGTAATGAATCAGGTTCCAGAAGAGTTGCGTGATCGCGTCGAGCAAACCCAGATGTTCCACGAGATTCTCGAACATCGTTGGTATTTAGGGGAGAAGGCGGGACACGATGTTGGCTTAGACCTCCCAACCCGCGATTACATCGAAAATATCTTGCCTTATCGTCCGCTTGCAGGATCTAGCGCTCCAGGAATCCACGAGCCAGTAGTTAAATAGTTCTATAGATCGTTAAGATTAAGTATGAGCACTCCGCAATTGCCAAAGAATTTCGCTAGCGCGGTAGATCTCTCACAACTTGGTAAACCACCAGTCGATACTTCTAATTTGGCCGGCTTGGAAATAACCCAAGAAAACTTAGTAAATCAAGTCCTACCTATTTCCGATAAGAAGGTAGTGATTGTCATTTGCTGGTCGCCCAGAAGTGAACAAGCAATCGCTTTACTCGAAGCAATGGGCAAATTCAATGTTTCAGATACAAGTGACAGTGGCGAACCAAGTTGGATACTTGGCCGGGTCAATGTCGATGAGCAGGCGGGGGTAGCGCAGGCGCTTCAAGTGCAATCTGTTCCGCTCGCCTTGGCAATTATTCAAGAGCAACTCGTGCCGCTTTTTGAGGCAGTTCCACCGAATGATCAGATCCGAATGGTCCTAGATAAAGTTTTAACTTTGGCGGCTGAACGTGGTGTTGGAAGCGCCCCCGAAAACACAGAAGCTCCGGAAGTTCCTATGGAAGCTGAAGAAGTCGAAGCGATGGCGGCGATGGAGAAAGGAGATTTCAAAGGGGCTCAAGCTGCTTACGAAAAATTATTGGCGCGCAAACCTGGTGAGGCGATGGCAAAGTTGGGGTTGGCCCAAACGCAATTGCTAATCCGAATTGAAGGGTTAAACCCGCAAGATGTTATGGCGCGAGCAAATGCGAATCCAAATGACCTCGCACTGGCCTTAAGCGCTGCTGACCTGGAAATTGCAAATGGCAACAATAAAGAGGCATTTGATCGTTTAATTAAATTGGTAAAAGTTTTATCTGGAGATGAACGCAAGCAGGCTCAAGAGCATCTTGTTACCTTATTTTTATTGGTCGATCCACAAGACCCAGATCTCCTTAAAGCTAGACAACAGCTAGCCAGCGCACTATTTTGAAAAGTACCTTCAGTAAAGTAGAGCGCAGGGCTCTTGGTTATTTATTCCTGCCATTTGGAATCGCGGCGATGGCCACATCCACCCGATTTCCAGAAATTCGAGACAATCTCCATTTAAGTAATGGAACCTTTGGAACGATCTTAAGCCTTGGATCTATTGGCTCATTTGCTGCATTCTTAATTATCGGCCATGCGGTTCATAAATATGGTGTCGGAAAAATGATTTTTGTAGGAGCAACGGCTTGCTATGGATTGACCGCTCTGGTTCCACACATACACTCTGGTTGGATTTTTCTGATCGTGACTATTTCACTCGGCTTTGCAATGACCACTTTTCATATCTCCGATAATGCTCAAGCAATTCATAGACAAGATGAAGTCGGGGAAGTTATTTTGCCCAGGTTGCATGGGATGTGGAGTCTTGGGGCGCTCGTGACTTCGTTGATAGCAATTGCAATAACGCCATTTTTATCACTTGCTTGGCATATCGATTTAATGATGGGATTTATGTGGCTAGCGACAATGTATGGAATAAAGCAATCCGCGCCATATTTCATCAAGCCCGAAGATCAGGTGGCGGCACCAAAGCTTTCGATTAAGACGATTTTTTCCAGCTTAAAATTATTATGGGTTATTTCGGTTGGTCAGATCATGGCACTTCAAATTGAGTTCTCAGTAAATGATTGGTCGGCAATTTATACTCGCGATACCGTGAAGGTCAGCGCAGCCCTTTCAATCATGAGTTATGCCTGTTTTATCTCTGCGATGATCCTTCTACGCTTTCGGATTCATAAGTTGATGGAGAGGTTTTCTGAGCAAAGTTTGATGAGGATTGTGCCAATAATTGGTGGCGTAGGTTTTATCGGCTTTCTTCTTGCTGGTTCGACCTTAGCGCCCGATCATAAGATTCTAGGATTTGCGCTCTCGCTTATTGCATTTGCTTTTGCAGGTATGGGCTCATCATTCTTGGCGCCGGCTTTTTTCGGAATTGCTTTTAGAAGAACAAACTTGCCCAGCAGTTTAGTTGTGGCTCAAATTGGTCTAGTCAATGTGGTCGTTACATTTATTCTGAAAGTCATTATCTCGTGGTTAGCGCAAGCAACAAGCGTGACTATCGGGCTTATGGTTCCAGGATTGATGTTGATCTGCGCTTCGCTATTTGCCTATCTAGGAAACGCAGAACAACCTAAAACCTTAAAAAACTAGCTCAGCCAGAACCTTCGGTATTACCTGCTTCGGCAGCGCTCACATCGTGAATGCGATACTTATCAAGCGCTTCACGAACCACCTTTGCCTTAACCTCACCTGATTGTGCAAGCTGGGCAAGTGCCGCTACGGCGATCGATTCAGCATCGACCTTGAAGTGGCGACGAAGGGCGCCGCGAGTATCAGATAAACCAAAGNCATCGGTGCCAAGTGCGTAGAACTTATCTGGAACCCATGGCGCGATTTGTTCTTGCACTGCGCGCATGAAGTCGCTGACTGCAATAACCGGTCCAGCAGTGTTGGCAAGTTTCTTGGCAACGTATGCAACTTTGGCATCATCTGGATTTAATAAGTTGTGGCGATCCACGGCTAGGCCATCGCGACGTAATTCATTCCAAGAAGTAACCGACCAGACATCGGCATTTACGCCCCAGTCATCCTTCAATAGTTTCTGTGCCTTCAGCGCCCAGTTCATGGCTACGCCCGAGGCTAGTAATTGCACCTTCTTCTTATTTGAATCAGCAGGGGAGTATAGGTACATACCCTTTAACAATCCTTCGACATCCAATTTTTCTGGCTCGGCAGGTTGCACGTAAGGCTCGTTGTAGACGGTCAAGTAGTAGTAGATATTTTCACTAGCCACGCCATACATACGATTTAAACCATCACGGACAATGTGGCCTAATTCGTAACCAAAGGCTGGGTCATAAGCAACAACAGCTGGATTAGTTGAGGCGAGGAGATGTGAATGACCATCTTCATGTTGCAGGCCTTCGCCATTGAGAGTGGTGCGTCCAGCAGTAGCGCCAAGTACAAAGCCGCGCGCCATCTGATCTGAAGCAGCCCAGAAAGCATCACCAGTACGTTGGAAGCCAAACATTGAGTAGAAGATGTAGATCGGAATCATTGGTACATCATGAGTTGAATATGAAGTTCCAACCGCAGTAAATGAAGCGGTCGAACCGGCCTCATTAATACCTTCATGCAGGATCACACCAGAAGTTGATTCCTTATAGGAAAGCATCAAATTGTGATCAACCGAGGTATAGGTCTGACCATGTGGCGAGTAAATCTTTAGGGTTGGGAATAGTGAATCCATTCCAAAGGTTCGAGCCTCATCAGGAATGATCGGAACGAAATGCTTTCCGATACCTTCATCCTTCAATAAATCTTTTAGAAGACGAACAAATGCCATAGTCGTTGCTACTTCTTGCTGTCCAGAGCCACGGGCAACTGAGTCGTAGACACTGATCGGCGGTTGTGGAAGTGGCTTAGATTGCGCGCGTCGAGTTGGTATTGAACCACCAAGAGCAGCACGACGCTCCATCATGTACTTATATTCAGGTGACTCAACACCTGGATGGTAATAGGGAGGTAGGTATGGATCGATCTGATCATCTGCGATTGGCAATTGCAAGGTATCGCGGAAGGCCTTTAGATCTTCCAAAGTCATCTTCTTCATCTGGTGAGTTGCATTGCGCGCTTCAAAGTGCGAGCCAAGAGTCCAACCCTTGATCGTCTTTGCAAGAATCACTGTTGGGCGACCCTTGTGTTCGGTAGCTTCCTTGTAGGCAGCAAATAGTTTGCGGTAGTCATGGCCACCACGCTTTAGCGCCCAGATCTTCTCATCAGACCAATCGGCAACCATTGCGGCGGTTCTTGGATCGCGACCAAAGAAGTGTTCGCGGATATAAGCACCGGATTCAGCCTTAAATGTTTGGTAATCGCCATCGGTTGTCTTGGTCATTAATTCAACCAATGCACCTTCGGTATCTTTCGCAAGCAATTCATCCCACTCGCGACCCCAAATCACCTTAATTACATTCCAACCCGCGCCACGGAAGATTGATTCAAGTTCTTGAATGATCTTTCCATTACCGCGAACTGGTCCATCTAGACGTTGGAGGTTGCAATTGATTACAAATGTTAAATTATCTAAACCTTCGCGCGCGGCGAGTGAGAGTGCGCCAAGAGTTTCTGGCTCATCGGTTTCGCCATCGCCGAGGTATGCCCAGACGCGTTGTTGGCTGGTGTCTTTAATACCGCGACCTTGCAGATAACGATTGAAGCGGGCTTGGTAGATCGCATTAATCGGACCAAGTCCCATAGAAACAGTTGGGAACTCCCAAAAATCTGGCATTAAACGTGGGTGCGGATAAGAAGAAAGTCCGCCGCCTTCGTGTGAAAGTTCTTGGCGGAAGCCATCCATCTGTTGTTCTGTTAAGCGACCTTCAAGAAATGCACGTGAATACATTCCTGGTGAAGCATGACCTTGGAAAAATATTTGATCTCCGCCACCTGGGTGGTTCTTGCCACGGAAGAAGTGATTAAAGCCAACTTCATAGAGCGAGGCGGATGATGCATAAGTTGAAATGTGGCCACCAACTCCAACACCTGGGCGTTGTGCTCGGTGAACCATGATCGCTGCATTCCATCGAATCATTGCGCGAATGCGACGTTCGATAGCTTCATCTCCCGGGAAGGATGGTTCGGCACCTGGTGCGATTGAATTTATGTAATCAGTTGCGCGAAGTGCTGGGACGCCAAGATTTTTTTCACCGGCACGCTTTAACATCGAAAGCATCAAGTAACGAGCTCGCACTGGTCCAGCGCTCTTTAGAACGGCATCTAACGACTGGGTCCATTCCGCAGTCTCAGCTGGATCGGTATCAACCAACTGATCGATTAAGTGGTCTGGGATGTCGTGGTTTGTGCTCATGGCTGTATCTTTCCACTATTTTTGCCCCACCTCTTGCGCATTGGCCCGATAGGCGGTGGACTTCTCCCATCGGCCAATTAATGTTGGTCACATTTGGAAAGGGAGGCAAAACCCCCATGGGGGTAGAGCAAGTAATCGATCGATTTGGCCTTTCGGCTGGAGATTTAGTTTTAGAGATTGGCCTCGATAACGATTGCGACCAAGAGTTACGCACCGGTATCGAAGCTAAGACTGGTTCAAAGTTCATCGAAGAAGATGCAACCGAAGTGGTCGATGCCGTAATTCTTTGGTGGCGCGAGGAAGATGGCGATCTGGTCGATGAACTTGTAGATGCCCTTACCTATCTTTCCGAGTCCGGACCAATCTGGTTGCTCACCCCGAAGGTTGGGCGAGCTGGGTATGTCGAGCCAAGTGATATCCAAGATTCAGCGCCAACCGCCGGGCTCTCCCAGACGGTATCTTTCTCTGTCGGAACTGATTGGAGCGCTACTAAATTAGTAGCTCGCAGGTCCGGTAAGAAATAAATTTTATTTACTTAGAAGTTTCACAAACGAGAGCGAGTTCAAATGTCATTAGAAATTGGATCACCAGCCCCAGATTTCACATTAACAAATCAATTTGGCGAAAGCGTCTCGCTATCTTCATTTAAGGGAAATAAGAATGTCGTAGTTCTCTTTTATCCATTCGCATTTTCTGGAATCTGTACTGGCGAACTCTGTGGACTACGCGATGATTTAGGCGCCTTCCAAAATGATGATGTACAACTTCTAGCAATCTCTTGCGACCCAATGTATTCACTAAAGGCATTTGGCGAAGCAGAGGGATATAAATTCCCACTACTTGCAGATTTCTGGCCACACGGTGGCGTAGCCAAGTCATACGGTGTTTTTGATGAAGCACGCGGCTGTGCGGTTCGCGGAACATTTGTAATCGACAAGGCTGGAATCCTTCGTTGGCAAGTAGTAAATGGCCTAGGGGATGCCCGAAACCTCGTTGATTACAAGCAAGCGCTCGCAACTCTCTAACCTCAATTTTTGATCCCCCACTCTGACCAAGTAGAGTGGGGGCTGAAATAAAGGGTGCTTAGCTCAGTGGTAGAGCGCTTCGTTTACACCGAAGATGTCGGGGGTTCGAAACCCTCAGCGCCCACCAGTAACAAGTAAACAGAGAGGTAGAAATTGAAAGCCTCAGTTGCAGATCAAAATAGCTTGATTGAACTCCAACGTATCGACTCGGCTATTTCTGCCCTCAATCACAAATTAAAAAAACTGCCAGAGCATGAATTAATCGCAGCGGTTCAAAAACGAAAAATTGAAGCGCAAGCCACTCTGGAAATCGCAGAGGCAGAATTGGCAGATGTCGCGATTGACTTGAAGCGTAGTGAATTAGAAGTAGAGACGGTTTCAGATCGCATCAAGAAAGATGAAGCCAGGCTTAATTCGGGCCAAGGCTCCCCAAAGGATCTTGAACAAACGCAACACGAAATCGCCACCCTGCAAAAGCGTAAATTTGAATTAGAAGATGGCGAATTAGAAATCATGATGCGCCATGATGCAGCGAAGGCTAAAGTCGCAACAATGCAAAGTGATTTGCAAGGCCTTGATCAAATGGAACTTGAACTAAACATTAGATTTGAAAATGCCAGTACTGAAATTGAACGCGATATCGCCTTGAAAAATAGCGAACGAACCTTGGTAACCCCAAAGATTCAAAAAGACCTCCTTGATCTATATGAGAAGATTCGCGAACAAAGTGGCGGAGTCGGCGCCGGACTCTTACTTGGAAATACCTGCGAGGGCTGTCGCATTGAGATAAATGCCATCGAACTTGAACGAATCAAAGGTTTGGAAAGTGATGAAGTAGTTCGGTGTGAAGAATGCCGAAGAATATTGGTGCGAATTTAATGGTTCGCAAATTTGAAATTACCGCAGATGGTGGATCACGGGGAAACCCTGGTCCGGCTGCATATGGCGCGGTTGTTAGCGAAAATGGGAAAGTTCTTCACGAACTATTTGAAACCATTGGAATCGCAACCAATAACGTTGCTGAGTACAACGGACTCCTTGCAGCTCTTCGCAAAGTAAACGAAATCGACCCAACCGCCGAAGTCGAAGCAAAAATGGATTCGAAGTTAGTTGTAGAACAAATGTCAGGAAGATGGCAGATCAAACATCCAGATATGCGCGAGCTTGCTAAGCAGGCCCGGGACGCCCATTCGGCAAATCTCGTGTCCTATAAATGGATTCCGCGCGATCAAAATTCACACGCCGATCGCCTAGCCAACAAGGCTTTGGATGGCGAAGTAGGCACATTTGCACCTCGCCAATTAAATTTCCTAAGCGAGCGTTTAACCTCCAAAGAAAAGCCAACCAATATTTACTTTATTCGGCATGGTGAAACTCATTTAACTCCCGAACGTCGATTCTCCGGAAGCGATGGCTCTAATCCAGAACTGAGTGAAGCTGGACTGCGCCAGGCCGATGCTGTTGCCAAGGAACTGGCAATTCGTGGCGCAGATTTAATTATTGCCTCACCAATGCGTCGCACTACTCAAACCGCGGAAGCTATCGCAAAAGCTACTGGCCTTGAAATAAACTTCGATAAAAATTGGGTTGAGTGCGGATTTGGCGAATGGGATGAATTAACCGTAAAAGAAATTCAAGATCTTTATCCCAGCGAATGGGATCAATGGGTATCAGATACCTCCTTTAGACCTGGCAAATCAGGGGAGTCATATGAAGATGTTGCTGCAAGAATAGAACTCGCCTTAACCGACCTTGCACTAGAGCATCAAAGTAAAGACATAATCATTGTAGCCCACAACGTTGTCATAAAGACTCTAACTACTCTAGTTACAGGTTCACCGATCGAATCACTCTTCCATGTTGATGCAGCGCCATGCAGTATTACTTGGGTCAGCATTTGGCCATCAGATGGACTTCGCGCACTTAGAAGTCTTAATGAACGCGGCCACTTAATTCACCTGCACAAATAGGAGATGCCAATGAGCCAACAAGAATATGCCGTTGTAACCGGAGCTAGTTCTGGCATCGGCGCCGCAACAGCAAAATTATTAGCCGAGAATGGTTATCACGTAATTGCAGCTGCCAGGCGAATGGATAACTTAGAGGCACTAGCTAAGGGCAATTCAAATATTGAAATCCACCAATTAGATGTAACTGATCAGGCAAGCATTGAATCATTAGCTAACGCCCTGCAAGGCAAGCCAGTTTCAATTCTGATCAACAATGCTGGCGGCGCTTTTGACTCCGCAACCATCCTTGACTCTGATCCAGATCTTTGGCGAAAGACTTATGAAGTAAATGTAATTGGCACAGTTCGTATGGTTAAGGCAATTACTCCAATCATGCGCGCCTTTGGACGTGGACATATCGTTGTGCTTTCATCGACTGCCGCACACCGCACTTACGAAACCGGCGGCAACTATGTCGCAGCAAAGCACGCCGAGCGCACTATTGGCGAAACTCTTCGCCTTGAATTAAATGGCGAAGAAATTCGCATAACCGAAATTGCGCCAGGCATGGTTAAGACCGATGAGTTCGCAAAAGTTAGATTCAACGGCGATGTCGAAAAAGCTGCGAAGGTTTATGAAGGAGTTGCCAAGCCATTGACGGCTGAAGATATTGCCGAGAGCATTAGATGGTCAGTTATGTTGCCGCACCATGTGAATATTGATTCGCTAACCATTCGCCCAGTAGCTCAAGCGGCAAATCACAAGGTTCACCGAACTAAGTAATTGCCGTATTCTTCTCTTACTGAAGAGTCGCCCGGATCACCGCGTTACGTAAGTACCGAGGAAAGTCCGGACTCCACAGAGCAAAGTGGTGGCTAACAGCCACTCGGAGCAATCCGCAGGACAGTGCCACAGAAAATTACCGCCAATAGAAATATTGGTAAGGGTGAAACGGCGGTGTAAGAGACCACCGCATCTGCAGTGATGTAGATGGCAAGGTAAACCCCACTTGGAGCAAGACCAAAAAGGTGATGAGCTGCTCGTTCTATTCACCAGGTAGGTTGCTTGAATCTGTAAGTAATTGCAGATCTAGATGGATGGTGATCCCTCGCAAGAGGACAGGATCCGGCTTATAGGGCGACTCTTCTTCCAATTTGGTGGGCGCAGGTTAAAACTGCGCTCACCTTTCTGCATTTTGCTTGTACAAGTTGCTGCATAACCTGTCGCAGATTTAGATGTTTTTATGGGGAATCCATGGGCAAATATGGGCAGTTCTATGGGCAGTTTTACTCAGCACATG